>Ga0209006_10000122_pt1 | contig 83647 bp, 71 predicted proteins | sample JacPin_JW_Ref_O2_FD_188567 | JGI IMG/M metagenome (GOLD analysis project Ga0209006, IMG submission 188567) | Forest soil microbial communities from Algoma, Ontario, Canada - Jack Pine, Ontario site 1_JW_Ref_O2 (SPAdes) (version 2) | ecosystem: Environmental > Terrestrial > Soil > Boreal... | reverse complement strand
GGAGGCGAATGAGGTCCGGTGATCTTCGTGGCCTTCAAAGCCATTGATCCTGTCCTTCGCGGCCAGGATGGTGGGTTCGACTCCCACACGCTTCCGCCACGCACGTCTCTGACGTGATTGAATTAGTCTTAGGGACCTAGCGGAGGCGCCTCCAACTACATAGAACGAGTGCGGCGCTTCCTGCCCGGCACCGATTTCGGGCGAAGGAGCCGAAAGCGGACGCATGTGAGGTTGATTTTGAGCGACTTATGGTGAGTGTCGAGTTTTTGAGAGGAGGGCATAGCGAGCTCCGGTCGGGCAAATCTCAGTTCCTTAGATCCACAAAACGATCTTGAATCAGCCGTTGAATCAGAGAAAAAATAATCGCGGTCGAAACACCGAACATAAGCATTCCATCTGCTGCCTCGAGCGCTCCCAGCAGTCTCCAGTGAGGCGTCATGAGCAGATCGCCATAACCCAAGGTGGTGTAGTTCACCGCCGAGTGGTAATACGCCGTTCCGAACTCAGGGAATTCTCCGCAGAATATGAACAACACCGCCCACAATCCGATATCAATCAGGTGCGCCGCGAGAGCGAATGATATCGCCAGGGTGACTATTCCAAAGTCGTTCCAGAACTTCACGCCCGCATGACCGAGTCTTCTCTCACGGCGAACAAAACTTAGTGTTCCCATCACCGCGAGGGCGTGTATGAAAATGGTGCAGGCGGTCGGAATTGCGCCAACCGCCAATGGAATAAAGGTCGGTATTCGAGGCATTTGCGTCATTGTTGGAGAAGCGCGAACGAAGACAGCAGCAACTTCGAGCGATACGTCTCCATGACTAACTCCGCGGAACGAACGAAGTCGGTATTTACCACAGTGGCCCCGGAGATTCTATACCTTCATCTTTTCCTTTTGTTTCCGCAAACCGAACCTGCTTAGTTCCAAGCTTTTCCTTTCCGCGTTGAAACGATTCTGGTCGGGGTGTCACTACCATACAGGGCCAAATGGGGGGGAGTTATGAGATACGACTCGTGGATTGCGACACTATCTGAGGGAAAAAAGGTCGAGTTTGCTTACAAAGAACTATCCGATGGGTTCGCGGCCATCTCGGCCAAAACTGACGAAATATCTGTCATGGTCTTCGAACGAAGCATTCCTGTGCCACTGACAAGAGAACAAGTAGAGAAAATCTTCGAGCATGATTATTGCTCCCCGGATGTCGAATCGTTCGATTTTGACGCCGAGCGAGCAAAGGTCAGCGCGATGACCATGGCTGAGCTGCTTGAGCATTGTAGAGTTTGCACTTTCGCGGTGAAGGCGCGACCTGCGTGTGATGCAGAATGGGCAAACTGGTTTCGATTGGGGCTGGCGAAGGAAGAATGTCAGCGAAGAAAGTGGGGTAAAGGTTAAAAAAGTCCGCATGAGTCTCCGGGTGCCGCTTTTGTAGGTCTTCGTTACGAACTGATTGGCCGGGTGAGAAGAGTACGAAGAAGATTTTCGAGCATGGATCAAAAGCGCCTCGAGGGACCACTCGCCCTAAAGACGCGAATTCGCCGAAGCTGCGAATAAAAGTAGAACCTCCTGGCAAATACACGCCTTAACCCCGTGCCGGAATGGGAAAAGGACCACAGTTGGCTAGTTCGCGGTGCTACACTGCCTTCCCACTTCTCATTTGACGGGGAAAGTTCTTGGAATTCCATTCCTTCGACGAAGCCTACCTTGAACGTTTGCGAGCAGGAGATCTCCGCACGCACGAACACTTTGGCTCCTATTTCGGGACGCTGATAAAACTGAAGCTACGCTCGCGCCTGCAATCCAAAGAAGCCATTGAGGACGTCCGGCAGGAGACGTTTGTCCGATTTTATGCGGCCCTGCGCGACGGGAAAATTCTCCATGCCGAACGCCTAGGATCGTTCATGAACTCGGTCTGCAACAACGTCCTTTTAGAGCATTATCGGGCCAGCGCACGTTATGGTCCGGTTGATCAGGATGCAGCCCCGGAGGAACCGCGGGCCGGTGAAGTTGACATTGTGACGCAACTGACCGCTAAGGAAACCGAACAGAAGGTGCGAGATATCTTGCAGCAACTTCCGGAACGTGACCGGCGATTGCTGCGAGAGATTTTTCTGGAGGAGCGGGACAAGGATGAGGTTTGCCGGGACTATGGAATTGACCGAGACTACTTGCGGGTATTGCTACATCGCGCGAAAAAGTCCTTTAAGTCCTCGTTTTTGAGCCACATGGGGGAAGGTTCAACGGAGTTGAATTCGGCTTAAGCGACGAAACGAAAAGCGATCCGGACACACTATTAGGTAGAGAGGTAAGCCGCCAATGGACCACGACCTGGCCGTTCGCCAGAAGATGACGGAAAAATACCTGCTCGACGAACTTGACGCGAAAGCGCGCGAGGAATTCGAGGAGCACTTCTTCGACTGTACGGTTTGTGCGTTTGACATCCGGGCCGGCGCGATGTTTATCGAGCAGACTAAGGCTACTTTGGCAGAAAGCCCCACGGAGGATTCGGCCACGCGAATCGCGCCGAGTCCCGTCAAATCGGGATGGTTTTCGTCGTGGCGGCCGTCTTTGGTTCTGCCCGCGATGGCGTTGTTGCTCGCGATAATCGGGTACCAGAATGTCGTCACCTATCCGCAGTTGAGGCAGAAATTGAACAGCCCCGGCGTGTTGCCCTTTGCCTCGGTGAATATCGGTACTTACGGATCTCAACCCCCTCTGATCAGAGCCCAGAAGGGCGAGGATTTTCTAATTTTCTTGAGGATTCCGCCGGAGGGTGAGTTCGCCTCTTACACAGCGGACTTATATGACCCGGCGGAAAAGCTGGAATGGTCGGTCGCGATTCCGGCGACATCCGCGCAGGATCAGTGGCCGATTCATGTGCCGGCGAAAAATCGGGCCGCGGGCGTTTACAGTTTGGTGGCACGTGGAGTGGATATTCGCGGCGAGAGTAAGGAACTGGGGCGCGCGTCATTTGAACTACAAATTGAAAAGTAAGCTCGACTGGGAGGAGCTCAAATCATGGCGACAACGGCAAGATCATCCGAAACTGAAAAGGTATGGCACGAATATCACGCGGAAGCTAATGTGCTCAGCGGCCATTTGAAACAGCCCGTGAATCGCGAGATTTATCGTCAAGCCGCGGTGGGTCTGGACGATTTACGCGGCGGCCATTTCTTTCAACGCGCCGAACACTACAGTCTCGAAGGACTCATCTCCTTCAAATCCGGCTACTCCCACGTTTCGGGCAATCGGAGCCTGAAGAATCACGGCTGGGTCACGCTGGCGACCTCTGTCCTGGAGGGACTGAATGTTCTCGACGTGGTCACAGCGGATCGCATGGTGGCGCAGATTTCTACCGAACATCCGCTCGACAATGGCCGCACGCCACATGTGACGTTCCTGGGAACGCATTTCGAGAATTTGCGCGTCGGGGGCTACAAAGTCGAGGTCGAACTCGATCTTGGCATTTGCGGCGCGAGACCGGAAGGCGATAAGTTGTACACTTCCAGCGCTGGATTCCTGGATCGCGCTGAACGGCAGGCCGGTACCATCGTTCGTGCGAAAGGCCTTCCAAGCGCCATTCAGACCCAATATGACACCGACCTCACCGGCATCCAGCGGCTCAAAGAGCGCGTTGGCAAAGAAAATGGCGATGAATCCAGGGAAAAGGAAGCCCATCCGAAGGTCGTATGCTCGCTGGTGAGCAAGATCGGGCCAATTCCAATTCCCGGCGTGAAGTCGTTTGGGAACGTTCTGGAGATTCCCGGCTTCGGATTCGTCGCGCTAGCGGAACTTTCGGTCGGAGAGAAATTCTACAAAGGGGAGACGCCGAGCAATTACTTCGATTTGACCATGATCAAGTTGCAGATGGGATGTATCGGCGACGGTCAAGCCCAGGCGGCAAACGTCACCGCGAACGGGCATCATCATCCCTGAGATTGCTTTCAGTACTGGTTTTGCTTGCATCGTCAGGAATTGTTTCTTGTCGTTCGCGAGATGCTTCTGCGCAATTGTCTTTCGATCGTGCTAGCAGGGATTTTCTGCGCGGCGATCTGGAGCAAAGCCAGAATGAGGCGTCTCGCGAATACCGACAGTTCGCACGTTCCAACTCACAGTGGGCTTGGAAATTTCTGATTCTTGATGCGAAAGCCAAACTCGCTCAAGGGCATTTTGAAGACGTCGTAAAACTGATCGGATCCCGAGCACTGCCTTCTGACCGCCCGGACGTCGCGCTCTCCGCGCTAACGCTCGCCGGGATCGCTAACGTCCGGCTTCATAATTTCCCCGAAGCCGAGCGGCTGCTGAACGACGCAGACAAATACTGCAACGTTACCCCGTCCGAAAGTTGTGGCGATCTACTCCAGGCTCGCGGTCTGCTGGCCAGCGAACAAAACGAGTCAAGTTCCGCCGAAAACCTCTACGAACGTGCTCTGGCGTTTGCGCGCTCTCACAATGATTCGTATTTGGAATCCACAGCTCTGCTCAACCTGGGAGACGAATCGCTGTCCCAGAATCGCTTCGATGAAACGATTGACCGTTCGGAAGCAGGATACCGCGTGGCCAAGGCTGCGGGCGCCAGAATTCCTGAACTGGTCATGTTGGGCAATATGGGCTGGGCTTACTACCGGCTTGGTGACTCCGAAAAGGCTTTGGCCTTGTCGGCGGAGTCAGAGAAGGCCGCTGATCAGTTGAAAGATGTCTACGATCAGGAGAGCGCGTTGACCAACATGGGGTACATTTACATGGACGAGCGCAAATTCGACCTCGCGACCACGTCTTTTCAAAAAGCGCTGATGCTCGCCGAAGGAATCAAGGCTCAGCAAGATATTTATAATGTGCTGCGGGTGCTGGCCAGACTAGCCTTGCGGATGGGCGACGTAGACAAGGCCAGCCAGTATGCCGAGCAAGCCCTAAGCATCGCCCGAGAAAGCGGCACGCATCCGGAACAGCTGTACCCTGAGTTGGTGCAAGGTCAAATCGCAGCTCGGCGTGGAGACAACGCCGTGGCCGAACGGACCTTCCGGGCCGTCGAACAGGATCTGTCGTGTCCGATTTTTCTGAAGTGGGAAGCCGAGCAGTCGCTGGGGCGACTCTACGAGAACGAAAATCGTCCAGATTCTGCTGACCGCGAATATCGCGCCGCGCTGGCAGCGTTCGAACAGGCCCGCGATGCAGTAAGCCACACCAACTTTCAGCTATCGTTTCTCGCGAACGCCTCCGGCATCTACGACGACTACATTCGTTTCCTGGTATCTCGCGGGAAGACGGATGAAGCGTTACGTTGGGCCGACTATGGCCGAGCCCGCACGCTGGCCGAAGATTTGGGACTGCTGGTGAGTGGACCCGATGTTGGGCCGCCGCCATTGAATCCGCAGGAAATCGCCCGACGAGCCCACAGCGCGATCCTCTTTTACCGCCTCGGAGAAAAACAGTCGTATCTTTGGGCCATCACTTCACAGAGAGTAAATATTTTTGCATTGCCACCGGCTTCGGAGATCGAAGAAATCATCGAGCGTTATCGCCGGGCGCTGAGCGGCCCACAAGACGTGCTGGAATCGGCCAATGCGGACGGGCAATCGCTTTATCGGCTGCTGATCGCACCAGCCCACTCGTTGCTGCCCGTGGGTTCCAGGATATTCATCGTTCCGGATGGCAGCCTCAACAATCTGAATTTCGAAACCCTCATCGCCTCTGATGCAAATTCGTCCGCACCAAATTCACTCAGGCGAAACCTGCATTATTGGATCGAGGACGTGACGATCGCGAATGCCAGTTCGTTGCGGGTTCTGGGTGGCTCAAACGGAATCGCGGGAAAAAACGAGTCCGCCCCTGGACGCAACTTACTTTTAATTGGCAATAGTGTGGCCCCGAACAGCGAATACCCGGAGCTTCCCAAGGCGGAGGCCCAGATGCAGGGCGTTGCCGAACATTTCCCGACGGCGCAACAGCGGGTCTTCAGTCGCGAGCATGCCAGTCCATCGGCGTATCGAGACAGCAACCCTGAAAAGTACGCGTACATCCATTTCGTCGCACATGGAACGGCCAGCCGACTGAGCCCGTTGGATTCGGCTATTGTGCTCTCCCGCGAACACATTGGTTCGAAGGCAGACAGCGAAGACGATTCCTTCAAACTCTACGCTCGCGACATTATTCGGCATCCGTTGCGCGCGAACCTAGTTACGATTTCGGCGTGCTACAGCGCCGGGGAGCGCTCGTACTCCGGAGAGGGCCTGGTGGGACTGTCCTGGGCCTTTCTGAGAGCCGGTGCCCAAAATGTGATCGCTGCTCTGTGGGACGTGACCGACGCCTCGACCGAGTCACTCATGAACAGGTTTTATGACGAGCTAGAGAAGGGGGCGGATCCAGAGACTGCTCTGCGCACCGCCAAGCTATCGCTGCTTCGGGAGAGCAAGTTTCGCAACCCTTTTTACTGGGCGCCTTTTCAGTTGTACGCGCGTTTGACGGAGGCTTCGCGAGCCCCGATGGGCCAACCGTCTTCCTCAAAAAAAGGCATGGCCGCAAAATCGGGACGCTCGAGCTCGGCGATCAAGACGGTCACCCCAACGTCACCCCCATAGGGACTCAGCCGGCTAAGCCGCCGCAGAGTGGGTGATGGCATTCGCCGCTTCGCGAAACGCCGTGGCCATTGTTTCCGTATCTGGAAATCTCGCGTAGGGATTCTTACTGAGCGCTCGAAGTAGAACAGCATCCAAGCCAGCCGTTCCTTTCACTCCGCGCGCGGAAAGCGGTATGGGTGACTGCTCCGTAATCTGTCTCAACATTTCATGTCGGCCCTGTGAAAAATCCAAATAATTTCTGCCGGAAAGCAAGACGTAGAGCAACGTCGCGATCGCGTATTGCTCTCCCGCAAAGGTCGAAAGCGGCGGCGTGGTGGAAGCAAGAATTGCTTTGGCATATTCCGGCTCATAAAACGAGGGAACTCCCGCGCGAGGGGCGGAGCTACAGCGCGTATCGCGTCCGCAGGTGGTGCGCGCGAATCCGTAATCAATCACATACACGTTTCCGTTCGTGCTGATCAGCAAATTGTTGGGATGAACGTCGGAGTGGAGCACGCCAACCCGGTGCAGCACGGTATAGGCGTCGAGAATATCGCAGCACAGCTTAAGCAGAGGAGCGGACAGCACCTGCGGGGAACTGCTGCGCAGGCTCTCGGCCGCTTCCTGTACGCGCTCGGCAGGAATCCACTCGACGGCCAGGTAGCTGCGCCCATCCGCCAATTGTCCGGAGGATAAAAGCTTCGGAGAAACTCGTCCGTTAAGCAGTTCTAAAATTGCCGCTTCCCGCGCGAAACTTTGTTTTACGCGGGCGTCGGCGCCACCCCTGGTGACCCTGAACGCTACTCGACGGCCTCCGGCGCGCCCGCGATACAATTCGCTGTCCACCAGAGTTTGTACGCACTCTTCAATCTGCACGTCGGCGATTTCCGTGCCATTCTCGATTGACGCGCGGATTGGTTTCGACGCGGCGCCCGGTATCACGAGCAGATTCGACGCCAGGCAACTTTCCAGAAATGGGCAGGCCTGTTCGAGAATTTCGGTGACCTTCCGTTGCTTCGCTTTACTGAAGCGCAGGATCCCGTCGATCAGCGTGGAGGGATGCTTGAATTCGCGCAGCAAATCTGCCGCCTCGGCATCAATCACTTTTGACGGCACACGAGAAAGGGGCCGGGTCACCGCGAAGTCCTGATCGAGACCTTGGACTTGGGCGCGTACGTCTGGCGGCAATTCTTTCAGCGGGACGATCTGGACATCTTCGGGCAGCACAAATGCATTGTTCATAACCGAATCACCTCAGAGAAAGGTACGATTGCCAGGCGGTGGACGCGGGCATCCAATCCGTTGTGTCTACTCCCTCAAGTCCAAGTCGCAGTACGCGAACTCACGGCCTGACGTAGCCCCGCTCGGCCTGATCTTGCGCTCAGGTGGCTTGCAAAGCTGGCCAGCCATGAGTAGTGCATTTCATGCGCGGAACGTTTCACAATGATTCAGCGAGGTTGGATCTCCGACGGACACCGAGCTTCGTGGGCTTTCTGAGGGGTCGTGATGACAAATTGTGTCAATTTGCCGACGCTTGCAAGGGAAGGGGGCTATCGCTGGCATCGATATCGCGTGCGCCAGAAGCGGTGTAAACTGCCTGCCGGGTTTAGAAGGTGAAAAGGAGATTCCGCTGGGCTCTTCTGCTATGAAATCACAATTGAACGTCCTCTCTCGTTTTGCGGTACTGATTTCCGCCACTACGTTATTTTCGTTCGGCAGCAGTGCTCTGCCGGCACAAGGGCAAAAACCATCGCCCTCTCGGGCCGCCGCTGTGCTGGATTCCATGCCTCGGGCTAAGACCGTCAGTGAAGCCGTGCTCTCGCCCGACGGAACTCGAGTCGCTTGCATCGTGGGCGAAGAGCTTTCAGTGATCTCGCTGGGTACTGGGGCGCCGCACAAGATCTCCATAGAGGACAATCTGCCTCTTCGTGACGTAGCTTGGTCCGCCGATGGGAAACGCCTGGCATTTGTCGCTGACCTACCAGGTGACCTGCCGACAGCACAGGTGTGGACTGCGGCGCCCGACGGAGGCGCGGCGGTAAAGCACGTAGAGTTGAAAGGCTACGTTCAGACGCCTCGTTTTTCGAGAGACGGCTCGAAACTCGCTTTCCTGTTCATTGAGGGGATGCCGCGCATTGCCGGTCCGCTGCAGCCAATGACGCCACTCGCGGGAGAGATCAACGAGAAGATTTATGAGCAACGCATCGCAACGATCGATTTGCCGACGAATCATTTCGCTCAGATCACCCCAGCCGACGTGTACGTCTACGAATATGATTGGAGCCGTGACGGAAGATCCTGGGTGGCCAGCGCGGCGCATGGCAACGGAGACGCAAACTGGTGGGTGGCGCGGCTCTACTCGGTGAACGCGCAGAATGGCGAAATGCGTGAGATTTACAAGCCCGTGTTGCAGATTGCTGATCCGCGCGTTTCTCCCGACGGAAAGAATGTGGCGTTCATCGAAGGACTGATGAGCGATGAGGGCTCGACCGGCGGCGACATTTACGTGGTCCCGACCGAGGGTGGCACAGCACAGAATCTTACGCCCAACATTAAGGCGTCTCCGTATGCGCTGGCCTGGACCGAGCCCGATCGCATCACCTTCGCAGAGAACGTCGACGGCAATTCCGGCTTCGCCACCGTTAGCGTTCGTGGCGGCGCAATCGGAACGCTTTGGACCGGGGAAGAACTGGCGCGTCCAACGGGCGATGTGTGGGCTACGATCAAATATCCCCCGGCGCAGACCGCGACAGAAGCTCCCACGGTAACTCCCAGGCTCACTGAAAAAAACATCACAGCCATCGTGCGCCAATCGGCGAGCGCCCCGCCGGAAGTTTGGGTAGGGCCGATTGGCAGCTGGAAGCAACTTACTCACGTCAACGCCGACATCAAGCCGGCGTGGGGTGAGATGAAGAACGTGAACTGGATGAATGGCGATACGCGGGTGCAAGGTTGGTTGATGCTGCCCAAGGATTTTGATCCTGCCAAGAAGTATCCGTTGGTAGTAACCGTGCACGGCGGTCCATCTGCGGCGTGCGTTCCCGGTTGGGGCTCGCGCGGCATAGGTGCGCTATCGGCGATGGGCTACTTTGAGCTTTGCCCCAATCCACGTGGAAGCTACGGCCAGGGCGAGGCCTTCGTGCAGAAAAACGTAAAAGATTTTGGGGGCGGCGACTACCAAGACATCATGGCGGGCGTTGACGCCATGTTGAGAGAATATCCGATCGATAGCAAACGGCTGGGCATCCACGGGCACAGCTATGGCGGCTACATGACCATGTGGGCGGAATCGCAAACGAATCGCTTTGCCGCCGCGGTGGCGGGCGCCGGCCTTTCCGACTGGCTGAGTTATTACGGCTTGAACGACATAGATGAGTGGATGATTCCATTCTTCGGCGCATCGGTCTACGACGATCCGGCAGTGTACGCCAAGAGCGATCCGATGCACTTCGTCAAGTCAGTTAAGACTCCAACGCTGATTCTCGTTGGTGATCGTGACGGCGAGGTGCCGATGGAGCAATCCGTGGAATGGTGGCACGCGCTGGAAGATCTGCACGTTCCAACGACGCTGGTGGTATATCCCGACGAAGGGCACGCGATCAGCAAGCCCGCCGACGCACGCGACTACGCGCTGCGAACGATGGAATGGTTCGAAACTTGGTTCGCGAAAGCGGAATAGGCTTCCGCCTCGCCCGAGCGTCGGCCCGCATGGTCGTTATTACCCAGGTTCCTATGCGCCGAGCGTTGGGCGTTCGAGGCCCATCGCCTGGGCTGTTACGTCGGTATATTTTAGGCCCGAGCCGGTATTGAACAGCACTACGCGGTCGCTTGGCTTCAGAAAACCGGAGGCAAGCAGGCGGTCGTAGGCAGCGGTTGCTGCGGCGCCTTCGGGCGAGAGAAAAAGTCCTTCATTCTTTGCCCAGTCGAGCAGCGACGCCAGAATTTCTGTATCGGGAATGGCCATGGCAACGCCGCCGGACTCACGCAGGATTTCCAGCATTATGGAATCGCCATAGGGCTTCGGAACGCGCAAGCCGGAGGCAAACGTCGCGGCGTCTTGCCACATTTCGCTTACGTTTGCGCCTTCTTCAAAGGCTTTCGCAACCGGCGCGCAACCCGAAGATTGCACTGCAATCATTTTCGGCCGTTTTCCCGGACGAACCCAGCCTAGTTCTTCCAATTCGGCAAACGCTTTCCACATCCCGATGAGCCCCACGCCGCCTCCGGTGGGGTAGAAGACGGCGTCCGGATATTCCCAGCCGAGCTGTTCGACCAGCTCGTATCCCATAGTCTTTTTTCCTTCGACGCGGAAGGGCTCTTTGAGGGTCGAGATGTCGAACCAGCCTTCGCTCTTGCTGCGCTCGGCCACGATGCGTCCGCAATCCGAAATAAGACCGTTGACCAGAGTGACGTCTGCGCCGTAGGCTACCGCCTCGACGTAATTGGCGAACGGAACGTCGCGCGGCATGAAAATGTGCGCCTTGATGTCCGCTGCCGCGGAATATGCAGCAAGGGCGCCGGCGGCGTTGCCTGCCGAAGGCACGGCAAGCTCACGGATGCCGTAGTGACGAGCCATGGTCACGGCAAGGCCAAGTCCGCGCGCTTTGAACGAGCCGGTGGGATTCGCGCCTTCTTCCTTCAGAAATGCGGAGGGATGGCGTTTGCTCGGCAGCATGGGGGTCCAACCTTCGCCCAGCGTAACCGGCCGAACGTCAGGCAGAACGGAGCGATAGCGCCACATGCCAGCCCATGGAGATTTCGCCGCGTCCCGAGCAATCGCATCGCGAGAAGCGGTGCCGTGCAGATGCCGAAGATCGTAGCGGACGTACAACGAGCCTTTGCATTTTGGGCAAAGCGTCTGCGGTGTTTCGGCGGAAATGGTTTCTTGGCAGCGTGAACATTCCAGATTTTTGATGGTCGGCATATTGATGAAGATTAACAGATGATCGCCACACAAAACAGGCTTCGAAAATGACGCAAAAAACGACAACATCTTTGGGACGCGCCATATCAGCCGCACTGCAACGCGGCGAAACTCGATGAAATCATTCGTACCCAGCGATTCAATTTCGAAGAAACGGGAAGGCGTAACTCTTGTTCCGGCAATGATTGGCGTAGGGATATTCGCTGCCGGGGCATTGCTTTCCGTTTTTCTGGGTCTGCATTTGTGGCTGACGGTTCTCCGCTGGACCGGGCTCGCCGTTATTGCGGCGGCGGGTTGGCGGCGTGGCTCGCTGACCTACTGGATATTTTTCGCCATGCTTCTCGGCGGCGAGATTGGCCTCGATCAGCCACAGTTGGGCGAACACCTGCGAATCCTGAGCGACATTTTTCTGCGTCTCATCACGGTCATCGTTGCGCCACTGATCCTGGGGTCATTGATTACCGGAATCGCCGGGCACGGCGACCTGCGCAGCGTGGGTCGAATGGGAGTGAAGAGCCTCGTCTACTTCGAGATTGTTACGACAATCGCGTTAGTCATCGGTTTGGCCGCCATTAATTTCAGTCATGCAGGCGTAGGCGTGGCCATGACTGGTCCTGCCGCTCTATCCGTGCCGAACGCTACCCCATTGCGCTGGGATGATTTTCTGCTCCATGTGTTTCCGGAAAATATCGCGAAATCCATCGTCGAGAACCAAATTCTGCAGGTCGCGGTATTCGCCGTGCTGTTTGGTATCGCGCTCGGCCGACTTTCCGAGAGTAAACGCGCGCCGATGATGCGCTTCTGCGAATCGCTGACGGATGTGATGTTTTCGTTGACGAATCTGGTCATGTATTTCGCGCCTGTCGGAGTAGGAGCAGCGATGGCTTACACCATCGGGCACTTGGGTATCGGCGTGCTGCTGCCGCTAGGAAAGCTGTTGCTCACCGGCTATGTGGCGCTGATTGCTTTCGTGTTGCTCGTGTTCCTACCGATCGCGAGGATCGCGGGCTTGCCGATCAGGCGATTTGTGCGCGCCGTGGCTGAACCAGCCACGATTGCTTTCGCCACCAGCGCGTCCAGCGCGGCGTTGCCCCGTGCCATGGAAGAAATGGAAGCGTTCGGCGTGCCCAGAAGAATCGTGGCGTTCGTGATTCCGGCGGGATACAGCTTCAATCTGGACGGATCTTCGTTGTATCTGGCGATGGCGTCCGTTTTTGTGGCTCAAGTGGCTGGCATCCACATGGCCTGGCTGGAGCAGCTCTTCATGGTCTTCACGCTGATGCTGACCAGCAAAGGCGTAGCCGGAGTGCCGCGCGCGGTGCTGGTGGTGCTGCTGGCCACGGCCGGAACATTTCATCTGCCCACCGAACCGATCTTGTTGATTCTCGGAATTGACGCACTCATGGACATGGGGCGCACCGCAGTCAACGTAATCGGGAATTGCTTGGCATGCGCGGTGATTGCCCGTTGGGAAGGAGAGCTTGACACCTCCCAAGCACTGGCAGTGCCCGCGGATTGACCTGAAGTTACGTCGAATTATTCGATGTCTTTCGAAATTAGAGTGACGGTTGTTCTTTCTTGAATAATTGTTGCAGCGAAACTGCCGACAGAAGCAGAACGACCGGGTCAATCGGCAAGCGGTATCGCGGCAGGGCGAGCGTTAGATAAAACGCGCAAGGATAGATGACCGGAAAGGTGGCAATCGGGAAAGCGTAGATGTTCCGTTGTTGAAACATAAACACAATCCCGCATAGGGCGCCTGCGGCTGCGAGCAGGTTGAAAACCACAACGTATCGAAACCACCACGAACTCGAATCCGCAAAATCCGTCACTGGATAGGGAGTTCCTCCCGACCAGATGGAAATGAATCGCCTGAAGATGAGATGAGCTTCGCGACCGGGATGCTCGATCATGTAGTCAATCGCCGCGTCTTTTTTCTCCTCCATGTAGGCAATTTCGCCGAGCGCGATATAGTGCTCCCGCTCGTCGGCGTTGTAGATCGGATGCAAATCTCCGCGAAAAATGTCCTGCGTGTGATCGTTATTACCCAACCACAGCTGAAGCCCCAGAACGGATCGCAGTGGGACAAAAGTATGAAACACGGAATAGTTGCGAATCGTCCAGGGCACACAGCACAAAAACACGAGAACCATCGCCGTAGCAGCCCTAGCCGCCCACTTTTGATCGGTTTTGTGCGCGCGATAAACGAGCCACGCGAGTAGGAAGGGAAGCAGCGCTCCTAGGGTGGCGTTGGTCATCAATGCCACGCCCCACAAGAATCCGTAAGTGCACCAATTGCGGAATCTGGGAGAATCCTCCAGCGCAAGCGTCGCCCACAGAATTGTTACAGCAAGCAGTGCCGAAAGCGAAGCATCCCACATGCTCTCGACCGGCAATAGAATCGCATTGGGGAAAATGGCCCAGAGCCAGGCTGCTCCGGCGCCCAGTGCTGGGCCTCCAATCTTGTTTCCGACGAAATAAATCGGAACACACGCAGCTGCGCAGCAAAAAATATTAAACAGAACGACGGCCAACCAGGCGTGGAAGGTATAGCTTCCGAAGACGCGGAAGATTCCGGCCAGTAGCATCGGAAAAAGTGGCGTCATCCAGGCGGTTGGGCCAGTATCAACGCGAAAAGGTGAGCCAAATCCATGACCGGTCGCGATCGAATGTGCGATATTGCCCACTTCAAATAGAAAGGGAATTACACTCACTGCCTGGCGAGGGTGATCTTTCTGGAAGCTATATAGAAAATAAAGACGCGTCGCCAGCGCGACAGATGCGATCAGCCAGAGAGATTTCGTGGCGTCGAAAAAGCGATTCAACATGAACGAATAGCCTCACATCAGTTCGCATCTGGCGCAAGTGGTTCACATAGTTTGCCAGGTAGGAAACATCGGTGTTTTCCGGAAAAGTTTGGTTCGATGATGTGATATTTTGCGGGTACTCCTCATGGCGAAAAAGAAGCGCGATCGGATCCGAATCCACAAGGAAGTCCGCCGTTTGGCGCGACTTGGTTTGGGTATGCCGCCATCTGAACGCACCATCCCGGACAAGCGGCGCAAGCCGCCGAAACACAAGAAGAAAATAACTGGCGCCGAAGCTGAGTGATCTTCAGCTGGCGGAATCCGTTTTGAAACCCCTGCGTGCCAAACTGGTTCGTTGTGGAGCAGCAGAAAGGGCCGCGTTCGTCTGCAAGTTCGCCTAAATTCAACTACTGCAACAAACACTCGCGATCTGAAGTGTCGAATCGATTCGGTACATCTCATGCTTTAAGTGTTGGTATGACTCTACGAACCTCCGGACGTATTTTCGTGTTAGCGGTTGGACTTTTGGCTGCGGGACGGACACCGGTTGTAGACGCACAATCGAATACCGTAGTTTCAACCGAAAATAGTGATTCGGGTGTTGGCGTGGCTAAACCCGAGACAACTCCGGATCTTCCACGCTGGAATCCCAAGAAACCGATTCTTGGGGCGCGTATAAATCCATATTCAGTTCTGAGCGCAGGCGTATACGCGGCGTCGTGGACGGATATGTTGAAGACTGAATCGTCGCTACCGAATTTCCGGGAGGACGACCCGCTGGCTCGGCCGTTCGTGGCTCTGCCCAGGCCCCTATATTTCGCGTCAGCGAGCCTGATGGCGACAGGAGTGAACTGGGCCGCCTGGAAGATGAAAGAATCGCCTCGCTGGCACAAGATCTGGTGGCTTCCACAGGCGGTATCCATTGCGGCAAACATGAGCGGATACGGTTATACCTGCTCGAACACCAACGGGCCCGTGGTTCGCAGTTCTGCTTTCAAGCTGAAACCGCGATAGATGTTTGTTAATTCTGTTGTCCGAAGAGGTTCGCCCGGAACCTAATTTTTGGAGCCTCAACCGGGCTTCACGGCCGGCACGCTTTCGCTGGGCTTGAATAGCGGGGAGGGTTTCTTTCCGTTGGCCTGTGCTGCTGCCGTGGCGATCGTTTCAAAATCGGCCTTGGAAAACCCGACACTGGTTTCTTCGATTTTCCCATCCGGTGAAATTAAGAAAATAGAGGGAACGTTCGTAATGCCGTACTGATTCGAGACGGAATAGCCACGAGACTCCAACAAAATCGGGAATTCGACGTCGAATTCTTTGCAGAACTCTTTGGTGTCCGCCGCGTCGTCCTGCGAAATTCCGAACAGCGCAAATTTCTCTCCACCGTAAGTTTCGTGCAATCTTTCCAGAAAGGGAGCGCTGAACTGGCAAGTGGGGCAGCTCACCTTGAAAAATGCGGCCACCACCGGGCCTTTTTTCAATGCTTCCTGCAAGGTCGCGGTTTCGCCAGTAAGGGTTTTCAGGGAAATTGGCGGCGCCATTCTCCCGGGAGCTAGTGCGGCCATCTTTTTTCCTCCGAAAAGTTCATTCAATCGCCGTTTCAGGCTCATGCAGAATGTCCAAGATCTACCAAATTGGATGCTGGAAAGGCGCAGAGGCTTCGGACCTGCGGATTTGTTTTCAAAATCAAATCTGAACACACCAGGACTTTAGTGAATGTTGCGGGTCTTCTTGCCAACATAGTCCATTAGCAGGTACTGCCCGAGCGTATAGGGGGTTGTGAAGTAAGCCTTTCCTTTGCACAGCTCAGTAATTTTCTGCACGAAGTGAACCAAGCTGTAGTCGCTCGAAAGCATAAAGGTATTGATGAGAATTCCAGCGCGCTTACACTTGGCCACTTCCTCCATCGTCTGCGTGACCACAAGCGGATCCAACCCGAACGCATTTTTGTAGATGCGACCATCTTCCAAGGTCAAGGCAGAGGGCTTGCCATCGGTAATCATGATGATCTGCCGCATGTCCTTTTTCTGGCGGGAGAGAATTCGTTGGGCTAGTCGCAATCCTTCGCGAGTATTCGTGTAGTACGGACCCACCTGCACGCGGGCGAGTTTGCCAAGGGGGATTTCCTCGGCGCTGTCATGAAACAAAACGCAATGCAGCGAATCGCCGGGATATTGGGTGCGAATCAGATGCGAGAGCGCCAACGCAACACGTTTCGCGGGGGTAAAGCGATCCTCGCCATACAGAATCATGCTGTGGCTGCAGTCCAGCATCAAAACGGTCGCGCATGAACTCTGGTATTCGCACTGGTGAACCATCAAGTCGGAATAATCGAGTTCGATGGGAATGGCGGCGCCGTCGCGCTGAACGGCGTTGAACAATGTGCCGCTGATATCCATGTTCAGCGTGTCGCCGAATTCGTAAGGCTTCGAAGCGCCACCGGATTCGACCCCTGTCGCAAGGTCGCGTGTATCGTGCCGGCCGAAGCTGCTCTTCCCAAGAGACGCGAGCAAATCCTTCAGCGTCTTGAAACCAAGAAAATCGAGTGCCTTATCCGTGATTTCGAACCGCGCTTCGGTATTGGGCTGCGCTTGACCGGCCTGGCCGCCCGGTGTCTGGGAGGGGGGAGGAGTGACCTGCGCCTGCTGGCCTGGGCGCGAAATATAGCCTTCTTGCTCCATGCGCTGAATGATCTGGTCTATGACGTCGCTTAACTCTTGATTGCTGGAAAGCTCGGGGTTCTTGAGCATTTGTTCCATCAATTCGGGAGGGAGCAAGTCGCCTTCCTGCAACGCGCGCAGAATCGCTTCGCGCAACTCATCCATCATCTTTTCACGGGACCGTTCCGGATCCATTTCGTAGATGCCGTACTGAGATTCGAATCCGCTCTGCAACAGAAAATCCGAGAGGCGGCTCATCAATTCCTGCAGGTCTATGTCTTCGGAGGCATCGGGAGCATATTTCGAATACTTTGTGTATTTCATGGCAGACCCTGAGCCAGATATCGGCTCAACTTCAAAACGTCAGCTGCAATTCTTTTTCGTCTAGACGCCTCGGCGATTCGCCGCCGCGCACTCCTAATTGAACTGGCGGCGTGGCGTGCGGCCGGAGGGCTCGCGCGGATCTCGCGGCTCCGACGTCTTCCGCGCGTCGGCAAAATAACCGCGTTCTTCGCTGCGACTGATGCGTTTGTGCGCCCACAGCCCTTCCAAAATGAATTCAGCAGCACTGGTTACAATCGCGGCATCATCTTTCTGGCTGACATCCAGCACACTGAGGTTATCGAACAGGCCCTGAATCTTCTTGAGCTGTGCGAGAACTTCGGAGCTTGAAGCGTTCATCGGAACCTTGAGTTCACCGCCAAGCTCGAACCATTGGATGACCGGCTGCATGTTCGCTCCGGTAAAATACTGCGAATACGTTTTGCCAACTGCCGCGCGAATCAGTTCCCGCGCGATGTTGTCGGCTCCGCGCAATTCGCCCTCATATTCGAGTTCAAATTTTCCGGTCATGGACGGGATCGCCGCATACACGTCCGAGATACGCGCGACGATCGCCGAATCGCGGCTGCGAATTGCCCGTTGCTCCGCGCTGCTCATCACGTTTTCCAGAGCACTGATGGGCAGCCGCTGGCTGACGCCAGACCGGCGATCTACCCGCTTATCTTCGCGCGCCTGAAATGCCACTTCTTCAACAATCTCGCGAATGTACTGCGGCAGTTCGACGCGTTTCTTGGTATCGCGCTTGAGCCACGATTCTTGTTCCGTAATCGACATACCTTCTGCGACCGTAGCCGGATAATGCGTGCGAATTTCCGAACCGATACGATCCTTCAGAGGAGTGACGATCTTGCCGCGTGCCGTGTAGTCTTCCGGGTTCGCGGTGAAGACCATCAGTACGTCGAGTGCCAGGCGGACCGGATAGCCCTTAATCTGAATATCGCCCTCTTGCATGATGTTGAAGAGACCCACCTGAATTTTCCCGGCTAGGTCCGGCAATTCATTGATGGCAAAAATCCCGCGATTCGCGCGCGGCAACAAACCATAGTGAATCGTCAATTCGTCGGAAAGATTCTTCCCGCTACGCGCGGCTTTGATCGGGTCAATGTCTCCGATCATGTCCGCGATGGTCACGTCGGGCGTGGCCAACTTTTCGACGTAGCGCTGGTCTCGCGGTAGCCAGGCGATTGGCGTTGCGTCCGCATCGGCCGCAATTCGGTCGCGGCATGTACGGCAGAGTGGCGTATAGGGATTGTCGTGAATCTCGCAGCCTTCGATGTGAGGAATTCGGTCGTCCATAAACCCGACCAGCCCGCGCAAAATCCGCGATTTTGCCTGGCCGCGTAGTCCAAGCAGGATGAAATGGTGTCGCGACAATATCGCGTTTATGATTTGTGGGACGACCGTGTCGTCGTAGCCATGAACTCCTTGAAACAGCGCCTCGCCCTTCTCCATTTTACAAAGCAGATTTTCGCGCAATTCCTGACGCACGGTTCTCTGCGCGATTCGATCTTCCGACCACTGGCTGCGGCGAAGCTCACCGAGGTTTTTCGGCAATGAATTCATGGGGCCCCACTTAAGGCAATTGGCGCAGCCGTGTCGTGATCCGCGTCTGAGGTCATTATAGAGTAAGGAAGCCTACGAGGATACGTTCGTTTGACGCCCGAAAAATCACGGTTGAATCAGTTCATCCCGTGATCGTGACCGTTGGTGGATATGCTGTGACGGATGCGCTGCTGCTGCGTTAGGCGCGGAACCAAGTCGGTCATCCACTGAATCAGGAAATCCTGCCGCTCAGGCTCGGCGCGGAACTCCAGGATGGTTTGCCGTTCTTCGAGGGTGAGTGGCAAGCGAGCAGCCATCCGGTAGGAAATGGCCTCATGCTTTTCTTTGCTGGCCGTCACCCAAGGCTGGTCGTAGAGCAGCGCATGGCACTCCTGGAAAACACCGAGAAGTGCGCCTTCTTTTCGTTCCAGTTCCGCTTTTGAGCCTGGCGTGATGTCTTCGGGCAGATATTCCACAATCGCTTCGCGGTATTCCTTTTCTTCAAGCAATTCCACGACGCGAAATATGGAACGGCCTTCCGTCAGAATTTCACACCGCCCATCGGAATGTTCCTTGAGCCTCTGGGTGATGGCTGCGGTGCAGCCGACCGTGGCCACGCCTTTGTCTGTCGCCAGAATGATTCCGAATTCGATGCCTTCCGAAAGGCACCGCCGAATCATGACCCGATAGCGATGCTCAAAGATATGAAGGGGAAGGGTTGAGCCCGGAAAGAGAACGACATTGAGGGGAAAAAGTGGTATTCGAATCGGTTTCATGGCTTTCGTTCCGTTGACTCCGGCCCACACGGATTACCACGACCAAACACTGCTTTTGTCAGCGCATCAGCGCTAGAGCGGCCTGCATTTCGTCCCGCGCATGCATATCGCCCGCATTCTGAGCTACCAGGATTCCCTCGGACAGAAGTTTGCGGGCCTGCTCTATTTTTCCAATTCGCGAGAGGTGCTGGCCGAATTGGAAATACCCGGCGACGTAACCCGGATTGGATTCGAGCAATTTTTGGAAGTGCTCGGTCGCGGCATCGTCATCCCCTGCCTTGGTGCACTCCAGCGCGAGCCCGTAACGGGCAAACGCGTCCGTAGGTTTTTCGGCAACAAACTGTTCGAGAACTTCGCGGCGTGTCTTCTGGGTTGGCGGCATCGCGTAATGGCGGCATTATAAACCGATACATCAACGGAACCAAACTTGTCCGGGCTGCTTCAGGTGCGGCCGACCTTCAGATAATCCGCCACCGCCTCGGCGGTGCGAAAACCGTTTTCCAGGCATTTCCCAAGCGACGGGCCCTCCAGATAATTTCCCGCGAAGAACATTCCTGGCAACGCGCGCTCGCCTTCACGTATTGCCTCTACGATGTGCCCGTGACGCAAATTGTACTGGGGCAGAGCTCGTGGATATTTCCAGACTTTGCCGGCGACGGGCTCGCCGGTGATTCCAAGGAGCGCGGCATTGTCTTGCTGAACGATTCTTGAGATTTCCTTGTCAGCGTGTTCAACGACTTCGAGGTCCGTAGCACCGCCGATGAAGCTGGTCATTGTGACCGTTCCGTCTGGTCCGCGGCCCGGAAACAACGAAGAGTTCCACACCGTTCCCAGGGTTCGGATGTTTTCCTTGCGGGGAACCAGGAATCCAAAACCGTACAAATTGTGAGCAACCTGTTCTCGTTTGTAAGCGCTCGCCACGACGGCCACTGGCGCATATGGGATTGCCGAGAGGGAAGCGGCTAGTGCCGGCGACGACGGGCGAATCAGCTCTGCCGCTGCATATGCCGGAGCTGCAATGACAACGACCGATGAGCGGTTCTGCACGCCTCCGGCAGTTTCGATTTCGAGGAATGGTGAGTCGGCGTGCGGGGATCGGCGTACGGCGCAGACCTTCATACCTGTTTTTAGATTGTTCGCGATTTTTGCGGCCAGTGCACGAGGCAGTGTCGCGACGCCTCCACGAAACGAGCACAGCGAGGGTTTCGGAGTTTTCGCACCGTCCTTAGGACGCGACTTGATCGCGCCACGCACGACACTGCCAAAATCGCGTTCCCATTCCGCGAGTGACGGAAAGGCTGCTTTCAGGCTGAGCTGTTCCGGATCGCCGGCATACACTCCTGAGACAAATGGAGCGACCAGATACTCGAGAATTTCGCTTCCGAATTTGCGTCGGACGAAATTCGCAACACTCTCTTCTTCGGCTGGCGGGCTAGTCCGCCGGAGCGGTTCGGAAGCCAATTTCCAGCGAGAGCCCAAAGTCAGGAGTGACGAGGTAAGCATCGCCGGCGGCGACATCGGAAGTTTCTGGAGCCGCTTGTTGCGGACCACGAAGCGCGGGGCGCTGGGATCCGAAATTTGAAGGTCTGACCCCAAGCCGAGTTCGTGAACCAGTTTAAGTAATAGCTCCGAACCTTGAAAGCTCTGCGGACCCGATTCGAACAAAAATCCACTATTGTTGTCGGAATCAATCACGCCGCCGGGACGATCCGTGCTCTCAAGAACGGTGAGGGCGATCCCAAGTTGTCCGAGCCGATGCGCACAAGCCAATCCTGAAATTCCGGCGCCGATAATCGTTACGCGTTGAGCCTCGGTCATTCGAATTCGCTATAGAGTTTTGGAGAAAAGCGGCCGCTGATCCATTTGTTGCTCGCGGAGATAACGATCGAACACCATGGCGACGTTGCGAATGAAAATGCGGCCCAGGGGAGTAACGCGAATTTGATGGGGTTCGAGAATTACCAGCCCTTCGTCGCATGACTCTTGCAGCTGTTCCAGTTCCGTCGCGAAGTACGCATCGAATGTAATCGAAAATTGCCGCTCGATTTCCGGCTTGGGAATCACGGTGTGGCAGAGTAGACGGCTGATCACAGCGCGGCGTAGGAGGTCATCCTGCGACAGTCTGTAGCCGCGGGTGGTAGCGATTCCGCGCGCAGCGATTGTCTCCTGGTAAGCCGGAACTTCCTTGCGGTTTTGCGCGTAAGCTTCACCGATCGAACTGATCGCGCTGACGCCCATGCCGTAAAGGTCTGCACCCGCCTTCGTGGTGTAACCCTGAAAATTGCGATGAAGCGTGCGGTTTTTCTGCGCGATCGCTAGTTCATCACCGGGCAGCGCGAAATGGTCCATGCCGATGTAAACGTATCCAGCATCGAGGAAATGCCGCAACCCGGTGCGGAAAATTCGAAATTTCTCCATGCCTTCGGGCAGGTACATTTGGAAGGAACCCTGTTGCTTCTTCAGCCATGGCACATGAGCGTAGCTGAACATCGCGACCCGATCCGGGCGCAGCGTCAGCGTCTTTTCAATGGTCGCCTTGAAAGTTTCGGCCGTCTGATGGGGCAAGCCATAAATTAGATCAACGTTCAGGCTTTCGAATCCCAATTCGCGCGCCGCAAGAATCAGGTCGTGCGTCAGCTCGTACGGCTGAACGCGATGGATCGCCTCCTGCACCTTGGGTTGAAAGTCTTGTATGCCCATGCTCAAGCGATTGAATCCGAGACGCCGCAGAGTCTCGAGATGCGCTCGATTCGTGACCCGCGGGTCAATTTCGATGCCAATTTCAGCATCCGGCGCGAATGTGAAGCGCTCGCCCGTGTAGCTAAACAAATCTTCCATCTGAGCAGGCGTCAGGTACGTGGGCGTGCCGCCGCCCCAGTGAAACTGGCTGACTGCGCGTTTCTTCGAAACTCGCCGGCTGACATGGTCAATTTCTTGTTTTAAGGCGGCGAGGTAAGGGATCGCAACCTTTTTATCTTTTTGAATCGAAACGTTACAGGCGCAGAACAAGCAGAGGTTTTCACAGAAGGGGATATGCATGTAAAGCGACAGAGGAGCAGCCGCCTGTTCAGCGCGGGCGTAGTAATTCTCCAGATCGTCCGGGCCAAAATCATCCTTCCAGACTGGCGCGGTGGGATAGCTTGTATAGCGCGGTCCGGGACGATTGTACTTTTCGAGGACGGCGTCGGTAATCTGGTCTACTTCGAGAGGATCCGTCGAGTTGTTAAAGGCTTCAGACATGGCAGATTTTTCGCTAGCCAATATTGCGTTTACCGCCAAATCGTATCGCTTTACCGGCCTCCACAAACGCCTTTGCATTCGCGACGGGAGTTGTAGGCAAAATTCCGTGCCCAAGATTCAAAATGTGGCCGACGCCTCCAAGTTGTTTCACTGCGGACGCCGCCGCTGCTCGCGTCACTTCTTCCGAGCCGAGTAGAATCGCCGGATCAATATTCCCCTGCAACGCCAGCCGCGGGCCTAGAATTTTGCGAGCGTCGGTCAGATCCGTGCGCCAATCCACGCTGATTACGTTTGCGCCGGAGCGGCCGAGATGTTCAACCAGGTGTTTCGATCCCTTCGCATACAAAATCCTGGGTACCGCGCCTTCTCCCACCAATTCATACACCATTTGTGTGGCGGGAAGCTCGAAGGCGGAATATTCTTCCGCGCTCAGTTCGCCGGCCCAGGTGTCGAAAAGTTGAATCACGGACGCGCCCGCGGCTATTTGCGATTTTAGATAAGAAGCCGTGGCCCGCGCAATCCGCTCGAGAAGCTCGCGAATCATCTCCGGCTCGGTCTGCAGCAGCCGTTTCGCTGTGGAGATGTCGCCGCGGGTTCGCCCTTCGATCATGTAGCAGGCTAGAGTCCACGGGGCTGCCGCAAAACCGATCACTGGGACGCTTGGACCGGCTTGCTTACAGATCGCGCGAATCGCATCGCCTACAAAGCGAGTCTCCCGATCGGGATCGAAGTCACGCAGGCTGCGAACGGCTGCAAGGTCACGAATCGGATTTGAAAGCACCGGCCCTGAATCCGGGACATCCAGCGGCATTCCCATGGCTTCGGCAACGATCAAAATGTCCGAAAACACGATGATCGCATCAACGCCGATGATGCGAAACGGCTGCAGCGAGACCTCCGCGGCCAGGTCCGGCGTTTTACAAATTTCAAGAAATGTGTGGGTTTTGCGAACTTCTTGATATTCGGGCAGGTACCGGCCGGCCTGACGCATGATCCATATGGGGACTCTCTCGACTGGCTCACACCGGCAAGCCCGCAAGAACAAATCCTTTCGATCCACCCGGTCCGGATCTAGGGAAATTTGATTTTCGACAGTGCTCGATTCAGAGGCCATGGAATCTATGACATGATAGCAGAAGGTATTCCGGCCCGCATGGCGCCCTGTTTATAGGCCTTCGCGATTGCTCTTAGACGGCGAACTGGCGCGTTCGGCGCTATAATCAACTAAAGTCTCGGAGCTTTAGTACAAAGAGGTCTTAGGTCGGGTGCATCACCTGGGTTATTGGAGTCTGGCGCTATACGCGACGAGCTTCGCTTGCTACGCCCGAAATTTGTACGTTCCGAATCTTTGGGTGGGGCGCGCCGCATCCCTATCGCTGGCTGCAGGAATGCTGGTTCAGTATCTTTATCTTTATCAGCGTTCACTGATGCTCCACACCGTGCCGTACGACGATTTGTATGGTTCGATGTCGCTTTTTGCGTGGCTGCTGGCACTTACTTATCTGGGTTTGGAGATTTTGCACCGCCAGCGCTCCGTTGGAGCATTCGTCACCTTACTGCTGATCTGCTGGATTACCGCGCTTCGAGTTCTTACCCCTCGCTCGCTCCCGGTACCGAGCGTTCCTCGTGGGCCGATGTTCGCGTTCCACGTTACGTTGAACACTTGGGCGTATGCGGCGTTCGCGCTCTCCTTCGTGTTGAGTTTGATTTACCTGATTCAAGATCGCGTACTGCGTTCCCGGCGAATAGGCACTCCTTTTTGGCGTTTTCCGGCGTTGGATGTACTCGACCGCATGGCGCGGAGCAGTGTGTACATCGGACTCGTAGCTCTCGTTTTTGGCGTGGCTATGGGGCTGGCTTGGCAACATAGGCTAAGTGGCGGCTATTCCTTCGGTGACCCGAAGGTTGTTATTACGATTGCGATCCTCGGCGTCTATATCGCTTACTTGCTGCTCGCTCGAAGCGCGGCCTGGCGCGGCGCGCGCGCTGCGTTACTTTGCACATTCAATTTCGTGGTCGTTCTGTTCAGTTACACCTTCGTGAATCTCTATCTCACGCGTTTCCATCGGTTCCTCTAATGCCGACGACAGCCAGCCCTACTCGCTCAAGTTCGGTGCGCATCAAGGTGGCGATCATCGGCTGCAATCACAAAACCGCGCCGGTTGAGCTGCGCGAACGAATTGTATTTTCCACGCAACAGGCGTTGCAGGCCGCCGACGAATTGCGTCATCAGGGAATTCTTGAAGAAGTTGTCGTGGTTTCCACCTGCAACCGCAGCGAGCTCTATGGTGTCCCTGGTGATTTGTCGGAGTCGGCGACGGAGGCGATGGAGGAATATTTCACTTCGTTCCATCAGATTCCGCGGAATGAATTGTACGGTCGCTTCTACCGCTGGACCGGACCGGAAGCGGTGCGGCATTTATATCGAGTCGCAGCTGGATTAGATTCCATGCTTCTGGGCGAAGCGGAAATCCTCGGACAATTACGCAGTGCCTATAATCAGGCCCTGGATCACGGCGCGACCGGCCCGGTTCTGAATCGCATGTTTCAGGGCGCGCTTGAAGTAGGGAAGCGGGTCAGAAGCGAAACGGAAGTGGGCGCGCGGCCAATGTCGGTTGCACTCGCGGGCGTCAAACTTGCCGAACGGGTGTTCGGAAATCTGAAAGGTCACTCCGCCCTAATTCTAGGCGCCGGCGCGGTCGCGGAACAGGTTGTCGAGCATATGCGCAATCGCGAAGTTCGCGATTTGCGGGTGGTGAATCGCTCTTTCGATCACGCCGCGGAGCTGGCTCAACGGGTTGGCGGCGAGGCGGTCGCTTGGGAGTCGCTCGAGAATGTCCTGGGAATTCCGGACATTTTGGTTACATCGGTCACGGCAACCGCGCCAGTTCTGACGCGGGAGCTGCTCGAACGCGCCCTTACCGCACGCTCGGGTCGGCCCATGTTCGTCGTCGACCTGGGCGTTCCGCGCAACGTCGCGGACAACGCCGCCGGTCTCTACAACCTCTATCTCTACAACATTGATGACCTGGGCGAAATCGTGGCCCAAAACAAAAAAGCGCGGGAATCCGAAATTCCGCGCGCCGAAGCGATTATCTCCGAGCACATAGACAAATTTGAATCGTGGCGGGGCGCGCTGGAAGCGGGTTCGATCGTCAGCGATCTTCGCGATCAGTTTCATCAGCAACGTGAAGCGTTGATTCGCGAGCAATTGAAAGATATGGACGAAGTGTCACCGCAGGAACGCGACCGCATCGCGCACATCACCGAGAAATTGATCGAGCGCCTGCTGCAGCAACCCGAAGAGAAATTGAAACACGGACGCGGCATGCGGGGCAGGCTTGCCGGACTCGAGGCCATGCGGCATCTTTTCGGTCTCGATGAGGGAAAGAAGTGAAGCCGCTGCGGGTTGGTACGCGAGGCAGCGCCCTGGCGCTATGGCAGGCGAATCATGTACGCGAAGCGCTCGCTCAAGTGTGCGGCTTGGAGTCGGGAATCGTGGTGATCAAAACTTCCGGCGACCAATTCACCGCCGCGCCAGTCGAACAGATAGGCGTCATCGGTGTTTTCACCAAGGAATTGGAAGACGCACTGCTCGATGGCCGCGCGGACCTAGCCGTCCACAGCATGAAAGACGTCCCTACGGAATATTCAGGCGCATGTGAAATTGCAACTGTGTTTAAGCGCGAGGATCCCCGCGATGCGCTGGTATCCTTTCGTGGCGAAACGCTGGAGAATTTGCCGCGCGGCGCAAGAATCGGCACCAGCAGTTTGCGGCGCGCCTCGCAACTGAAGCAGTTTCGGCCCGATCTTCAAATTATCGAGATTCGGGGCAACGTCGATACGCGTTTGCGCAAAGTTTCGGAAGGTGAATACGATGCTATCGTATTGGCCAAAGCCGGAATCGTACGGTTAGGGCACTCTTCGCGCATCACCGAAGTTCTGTCGCCTGAAGTGGTTCTTCCAGCTGTCGGCCAGGGCGCGCTGGGCGTCGAGTTTCTCAAGTCGCGCCAAAATGAATCGTTGTGTATTGCGCGCCTCACGGATCACGACACGATGTTCGCGGTAACAGCGGAACGGGCCCTGCTCGCCGAAGTGCAAGGCGGCTGCCGCCTGCCGCTCGGCGCTTGGGCGCGGATTGAGTCCGGCGAAATGATTCTTGATGCTTGCGTTCTTTCGGCGGATGGCTCGGAAGGTGTTCGCCGCCGTGGGAAAAAAATGTGCGCTACAAGTTCTGACGCCGAGTCTCTGGGCAGGGAAGTCGCATCCGAGCTTCTCGGCGGCGGCGCTGATCGGCTTTTGCAGCTCGCAGGAAGGTCCGTTGGAAAAGCATAGCCGTCCCCTCACCGGGAAAATCATTGTGCTGACCCGCGCGCCGGACCAGTCCCAGGATTGGTCCGATGCGCTTGAAGCGCTCGGCGCCGGGATCCTGCGCCTGCCGACGATCGATTTTGCTCCGCCTGAGAATTCAGATGACCTGGATTCGGCACTTCGGCGATTCACCGAATTCGATTGGCTACTTTTTACCAGCCAAAATGCCGTACGCTTTTTGTTTCGCCGAGGGTGCGAAGTCAAGACCCGACGGCCGGTACAGCCTCCGCGACCGCTGGTCGCTGCGGTCGGAGCGGCCACCGCCCAAGCCGCCAGGAATTTGGACATACGCGTGGATTACGTCGCCCAGACTCAAACCGGGGAAGCGCTCGCGGCTGAACTTCGCGATAGGATGTCTGGAGCTACGGTGCTCTTGCCGCGTGGCGATCGCGCCGACGATCGTCTGCCTGCCCTGCTCCGCTCCGCGGGTGCGAAGGTCGTTGAAGTCGCGGCCTATCGTACAGTGATGCCAGAAAGTTTTGATCCAGTGATTGTGGAATCGGTGCGCAAGGGAGAAGTGGATGTGATTTTGTTTGCGAGCCCCTCAACTTTTGAGAATTTTCGTAAAGCCATTGCGCCTACTGACGCCAAGGAACTGTCGAACCGCGTGCAGTTCGCCGCGATTGGCCCCACCACGGCGGCTGCAATTCGCGAAGCGGGCGCGAGCGTCGCGATTGAATCGGATCAACCGTCAGCCACTGGACTGGCGAATGCGATCGCGAAGTACTACCAAGATTCACCGCATTCAACGAGGCGCGCATGACCTTTCCGATTCACCGGCCACGACGGTTGCGCCGCACCGAAGCTTTGCGCGGGCTGGTCCGCGAGACCAAGCTTTCGGTGAGCAGTTTTGTGTATCCCCTGTTCGTCTGCCCTGGCTCGAAGGTTCGGACCGAAGTCTCTTCGATGCCCAGCATCTTTCAGCAATCGGTGGATCAGATTGTCGAAGAATGTCACGAGGTCGCTGATCTGGGTATTCCTGCAGTACTGTTGTTTGGCCTTCCTGAAAAGAAAGACGAGCTTGCCAGCGGCGCTGCTGATAAACACGGCCCCGTGCAACGCGCCATCGAAGCAATTCGCAAAGCGAAATTGAATCTCTCGGTGATCACCGATGTTTGCCTTTGCGAATATACGAGTCACGGCCATTGCGGCGTGATCAACGATGGCCAAATCTTGAATGATCCGAGCCTGGTAATCCTGGCCGATGCAGCGCTTTCCCACGCACGTGCTGGCGCGGATATTGTCGCGCCCTCGGACATGATGGATGGGCGAGTTGCGGCGATTCGCAAGCGTCTCGATGAACACAACTTTGAAGATGTGGCGATCATGTCGTATGCGGCGAAATATTGCTCCGGTTTCTACGGACCGTTTCGCGAGGCCGCCCAATCCACGCCCCAATTCGGCGATCGGCGCAGCTATCAAATGGATCCAGGAAACGTTCGGGAGGCATTGCGCGAAGTCGCGCTGGATCTCGAAGAGGGCGCGGATATCATTATGGTGAAACCGGCGATGCCATATCTCGATATCATCCAGAAAGTGCGTGAACGATTTGATGTCCCGGTCGCCGCTTATAACGTGAGCGGTGAATATTCGATGGTCAAAGCGGCGGCGCAGAACGGCTGGATTGATGAGCAGCGGATTGTGCTGGAAATTCTTACCGGAATTCAGCGCGCCGGCGCGGAGATTATTTTGACCTACCACGCCAAAGACGCAGCTCGCTGGTTGAAAGCATAGCAACAGAGGCGCCCGACAAAATGGCAAGTGGAACATCCCGGAACGCGACGGAAAAATTGAAAAGCGACCAACGTCCACGCTCCTCGGAAGTATTCGAACGCGGCAAGCGCACTCTGGTCGGCGGCGTGGATAGTCCGGTGCGCGCTTTTCGCGCGGTGGGAGGCACTCCTCTCGTAATCGACCACGCTGCGGGCACCCGGCTTTACGACGTGGATGGCCGAGAATATCTCGATTACGTCTGCTCCTGGGGCGCGCTGATTCTGGGTCACGCGCATCCGGATGTGGTCGCTGCGATTTCCGATCAAGCTGCCAAGGGCACCAGCTATGGTATGACTTCGCCACTTGAAATTGAGCTCGGCGAAAAAATTGTGGCGGCAGTTCCGTCAATTGAGATGGTGCGCTTCGTCAGCTCTGGAACGGAAGCGGCAATGTCCGCCGTGCGGCTGGCGCGTGCCTTCACTGAACGCGACTTGGTAATCAAATTCGAAGGCTGTTATCACGGACACTCCGATGGTTTCCTTTCGGAGGCTGGTTCGGGTCTCGCCACGCTCGGCATCGCGGCCTGCCCTGGTGTGCCCGAAGCGTTCGCAAGCCTCACGCTAAATACTCCCTTCAACGATCTGGAAGGAGTGGAAGCGCTCTTCCGCAAACATCCGCGAGAAATTGCGGCGATCATCGTTGAGCCTGTTGCGGCAAATATGGGAGTAGTCGCGCCGGCGCAGGGCTTCCTGGAGGGCTTGCGGGATATTACGAAAAGGGAAGGGGCCCTGCTGATTTTTGATGAAGTCATCACCGGTTTTCGTATCGCCTACGGCGGCGCGCAACAGATTTACAAAATTGCCCCGGATCTTACCGTGCTCGGGAAAATTATCGGCGGAGGTTTACCGGTTGCGGCGTACGGTGGCAGGCGCGAAATTATGGAGCGTGTAGCCCCGTTAGGCCCGGTCTATCAGGCTGGCACGCTGTCCGGCAATCCTTTAGCCATGCGTGCGGGGCTGGTGATGTTGCCGAAACTTCAGGCACCCGGATTTTATGACGACTTAAATCGCGAAACGGAGAGGCTCGCGAACGGATTCCGCGCGGCGTTGAAAGACTCGCGCATCCCCGGTGTTGTGAATGTTGCGGGATCTCTGCTGACGATTTTCTTTTCTGAAAATCCTGTTCGCAACTATGCCGACGCCAAGAAATCAGACACTGCTCGATTTGGGAAATTCTTTCAGGAAATGCTCAGGCGCGGATTCTTTTTGCCTCCCTCGCAGTACGAAGCTCTGTTCGTTTCGGGAGCTCACACGGATTCGGAGATTGACGCTACGATAACCGCCGCGGGTGAAAGCCTCGCGGCCCTACGATGAGCAAAGTAGCGAAGTTCTATCCCTCCTGAAGTTCCCACAAAAGCGAAGATTTCTCGAAGCGAAGATGCCGCGAAGCCATCGGCAGTTTGTGTTTTTTTCGAAAATGACGTGACGGCTCGATTGCCACTCCGAAGAATCAGTTTTCCTTTTAGCCTGCCACGCACTTTAGAAAAATTGAGCCAAATCCGTCGTTTCCGGTGCTAACTCCTGCAATTTGAGAGTCCGGCGGTATCAGGACGGATGGTACCCCCCTTGCTCTTTCTGCCTGCGTCGTCTTGGCGACGGCGAGGAGACCCTTCCATGGTGCTTGCTGTAGCGGCCCTTTTGTTGCAGTTTCAATCTGCTTCGCTCACGATTTCGGCAGCCAGCGGCGCAACGAATACTGCTCCGGTTTCGAGCGCTCGGCCGTCCAGCTTGCCAGGGCGAAGCGAATCGCCAAATCTCTCCTACATCACGTCCGATACCGAATCATCTTCGAGTCGGCTGAACATTGAATCTGTGGAGCTGTTGCCACCGGATTCCAAGCCGACGTCGCTTCGACCCATTTCACTCACGGCCTCGCAGAACAGCCAGACGCTCTCGACAATCCACATTCCCGACCCGAGTCCGTCACGCGAAAACCGAATTGAACGAGCGATCGAAAGCCCGTCGCGCAAGCAATGGCTCGCGCTGGCGTTTGTTGAACACGGCGCGGCTGGATTTGACGCCTATTCCACAAGGCAAGCCGTGGGACACGGCGCCGTGGAGCAGGACCCGCTCATGCGTCCATTTGCCGGTTCGCCGGCGATCTATGCCGCGACGCAGGTTGGCCCAGTACTCTTCGATTTGCTCGCGCGGCACATGCAACACAGTGAATACCCGCTGATCCGCCGTGTTTGGTGGATGCCGCAAACTCTTAGTGCGGGAATTTCGATTTTTTCAGGGGTACACAATCTTCACGTTGCGAACAGCTTGAAGTAGATATCGTGTTCGTTCTCGTTGGCGGGATTAGTCAAAGGCACTCGGATTTGTCAGAGTGCCTTTTTTGCGTCGGGCGGATGCCCATTTCAACAAGGCACGCGTTATCTTGCATCGCAGCTTCTTGCAGTCTTCGTTTTTTAGGTATGCGCCTGCTTCTTGACCCAGTCCGCCGCTTTTTGCGCCGCTTCCACTGCGCCTGATACTTCCGAAATCGGGCCGATTGAATCCGTGTTGGCGAAATAAATTTGGTCGAGTGGTTGGCTCGCCACCGGAATCGTCTTGCTGAAAGTTCCAGGGATAGGCAGAAACATCGGATGCCCCCGACGATAAAAATGAACTTCGATAGGCGCGGCTGAGCTGAATTCGGGCTGCAGTTTCCGGAAATCGGCCAGAACTCGGGAGGCCAGTTGTTGACAAGAATCCAGCTGAAGCAGGGTGCTGCGTCGAGCTTCGTTGAGCGGCGTGTAGAAACTCAGAATATTATTCTTTTGCACGTAGCCCCCGTGTTTCTGCAAAACCCAGTCCGCGACTATAAAGTCGCTGAATGAATTCCCAGGGCACCACGTGTCATACGCGCGGTTGTAAACTGGCTTATCAAAAATCATGTTGATGACTGGGTAGGGGCAATAGCGAAAGGACAGCATCGCATCGTGCTGTGCATCGGACAGCCCGGCAACGATCCGCGCGGTTATGAATTTCGGTGTAGCCATTATGACGTGCTTCGCGGTGATGGTATGAAGCGTGCCGCCGGTGATGTATGTGATGTGCACTTCGGCTTTCTGCTGAGCGACCGACACAATGGTAGCGTCCGCGATCATTTGCTCGCTGTGTTTTGATTGCAGTGTGGAGGCGAGCTTGGCAGAAAACGCGCCGTTTCCGCCGGGCAGCGTCACGCGTGGATCGTCGGCGGAATTCAGAGACTTGAAGTCATCGGCGGCCACGTAGGCAGAGGTGTCGTCCGAGGCCGCACCCCAGTTGGAAGGTCCGTAAGCATCCCACCACTGTTTAATCTCGGGTGGGTATCCCTGCAGATAGTGCGAAAGTGCCAGACTATCGAGATGTTCCGCATCTTTCTCGGGATCAAGCTTGAGAAATTCGTCACGGAATTTCTTGAAGCTTTCGCGGACGGACGCGGGATACGGCAATTTATCTAGCCCGCTACGCCAAAGGTCCGGAATCCATTTGCCATCCACAATCGAAGGGTCGGGACAATCGATTGGCAGAAGCGTCAAACCGATCTCCTGTGCCAGTTGCTGACTCACGGTTCCCTTTTCGTCGAAGGCGGAGCCGGTAGCAAATCCCTGACCCTCATATTCTTCTCGGTAGGCGTTGCCGCCCCAATGCGGCTCTTTTTCCAGTAGAAGAAAATCTCGCTCGCGGAGAAAATACGCCGCGCTCAGCCCGCTCACACCTCCACCTACAATCACGACGTCATAGCGTTTTGATACGGGTTGTTCGGAAAACGTTTTGCCGTCCCGCACTTGGTGGCAAATTTCAAAATGATCGCCGTCGATATTCGCCTTTACCGGCGCGTCCGCCGCCAACAAGGATAGGTCCATGGGGCAGCCGGCCGCGACCGAACCCGCCACCACAAACTTCATGAAATCTCTTCGCGTTTCGGTCATGCCATGCCTCCTTCGCCGGCGGTTGCCAGGACATCCGCGACTCTTGCATCCGTTCGTTGCGAGCGGGTCCTCAGGCGATACCAGACCAAGATCGTAAGAATGGAAAAGAGCAGCATCAAGGTCGAAATCGCGTTGATTTCTGGAGTAATTCCACGCCGCAGTCGCGACCATATCTCCAGCGGCAAAGTGTTGTCGCGTCCGATCAGGAAAAACGTCACCGCAATTTCGTCCAGCGACAGGGTGAAAATCAGCAAGCCTGCGGCCACCAGCGAAACTCTGAGGTTCGGTAACGTGATTCGCCAGAAGGTGCGCAGCGGGGACCCGCCGAGATCCAGCGAAGCTTCTTCCTGCGCCCGCTCGAGTTTTTGGAGTCCTGCAAATATTTCGGTCGTTGCCACGGAAATAAGCGCGGTGCCATGGCCTAAGGTGACCGTCAGCAGACTCAATTTCATTCCGGCTGCTACAAAAAGCATCAGCAGGGAAAGCCCAGTGATAATGCCGGGAAGAATCAGAGGCAGAAGTACCAGCCGCCGAAAGAGCGCCTTACCAGGGAAGTTTGCGCGGTCCAGCGCTAGCGCCGCCGGCAAACCCAGCCCTAATGCAATCGCTACCGCTATCCCCGCGACGATCAAACTGTTCAGCACGGAATCCCAAAGCGCGCCGTCCGCGAAGAGTTGCCGGTACCAGTCAAATGTCCAGCCCGAAGGAGGAAACCCACCAACGCCTGATCTGCTAAAGGAATAAACGATGAGAACAATAATCGGGAGATAGAGAAACGCGTACACGAGCGACGCATAGGCGGTCAGAAAAGGAGCACGCCCCGATGAGAATCCGCCGCTCATGAAACTTTCAGCCTTTTCTCTAGACGCTCGGTTGCGAAGAGCAGTGCCATCACGATGATCATCATGCACAGCGCTATCGCGGCGCCCAGGGGCCAGTTATATGCAGCACCAAACAAACCAACGACGATATTCGAAATCATGATCCCGCTCGATCCGCCAACAAGCAGGGGCGCCAGAAAATCGCCGAGGGTCAGAACGAAAGCGAACGTCGCACCGGCAATCACTCCGGGAAGGGAAAGAGGAAGTATCACCCGCCGAAAGGTGGACCAACGAGACGAACCCAGGTCGTGGGATGCTTCGATCAGATTGCGTGGGATGTGTTCGAGTGAAGCGAAGATAGGCAAAACCACGAACGGCGTATAAATGTGCGTCAGCACTAGGACCACGGCGAAAGGGCTGTAAAGCAGGAACGGCAATGGCACCAAGGCGACTTGATGGTTCGCAGCAAGATGCTGATTGATTAGATTTTGCACAGCCAGCAACAAATCGGTCGCGTGCGTGAAATGCAGAACGCCGTTGAGCACTCCATCGGTTCCCAGAATCGTCTTCCAGGCATAGCCACGAACCAGGTAGCTGGCCCAAAGCGGTATGATCACCAACTGGTAGAGGAGATCTTTTCGTTTAGTCGCATGAAACGACAGGAAGTATGCAAATGGATAGCCGAGCAGTAACGCGAAGAAGGTCACAGCCGCCGCGACGCGCATGGAACGGAACAAGACGTCGCGGTAAAGAGAGTTTCGAAGCAGTTCTAAGTAATTCTGCAAATTCCAATTGTGGACGATCGCTTGAATCGAGGAAACCGACCAGAAGCTATAACAAAACAAAATCGCATAAGGTACTAGCAGGAACGCGGTAACCCAAGCTATCGGCGGAATAGCGACAGCCAATTTGTAGGCCCGCGAGTACATGCTTAATCTTCGCCCTCATCGCGGACGCGAACAGCATCGTTCGCACGAAATTCAAATTCATGTTCACCGGACAAAGGTCCGGGGTTGGCGATTCGCGCTCGAATGTTCACCGAATCGGCACATTCAATTTCGAGAGTGTCCATCGCGCCGCCGAACGCTTGGTTGCGAATCGTGCCACGAAACCGCGCTATTGACGCCTCGGGATAACTTGTCAGACCGCCAACCTGCGGCACGAATCGAATGCATTCCGGTCGAAGAGAATAGGTGGCCTTACCTGCGGGTCCAAAGGTGCGCCACACGATCGGGCCAACGCTCGCAATCCCGTCCCGGACTTCCACTCGCAGGAGGTTTGTCTGACCGATAAACTGCGCCACGTAAGCTGTCGAGGGTTCGCCGTAAATTTCGCGCGGCCCGGCAATCTGCTCCAGACGCCCATCACGAAGCAGCGCGACACGATCAGACAATGCCATGGCCTCTTCCTGATCGTGTGTAACAAAAATGAAAGTGATGCCGACTTCGCGTTGCAGTGATTTCAGTTCCACCTGCATTTGCCGCCGCAGGTTCGCGTCCAGCGCCGAGAGCGGCTCGTCCAGAAGCAAGACGCGCGGCCGATTCACCAGCGCCCTCGCGAGCGCTACACGCTGCTGCTGACCGCCGCTAAGCCGAGACGGTGCGGACTGCACGAAATCGGACATTTTCACCATCGCCAGAGCCTGATTCACACGATCCGGAATTTCTAGTTTGGCCGTTCTCTTGGCCCGCAAGCCATACGCCACGTTTTCAAATACCGATAAATGAGGAAAAATCGCGTAGCTTTGAAATACGGTGTTCACCGGCCGTTTGTGCGCCGGCAGGGGATCAAGCCGCTCGCCGTCCATCAGGATTTCGCCACGATCCAAACTCTCGAATCCCGCGATCAATCGCAAAAGAGTGGTTTTTCCTGAACCGCTTTCACCCAGTATCGTCAAGAATTCCCCGGCCGTGACGTCGAGCGTGATTCCTCGCAAAACCGGCCGGGTGCCAAACCGCTTCACGACTTCGCGCACCGATAGCAGCGGCGGCAAATTACCGGTCACTGCGCAGCCTTTACTTCGTTCCAAATTTCGTTGTATTTGTCGCGTCGCGGATAGTTCTGCCAGAAATAAATGCGGGTCATATACTCGTCCACGTTGTCCAAATGCAGAGATTTCCTTTGCGCGTCGGTCAGCAGCGGCGCAGCTTGCACATTGGCAGGGTCGTAGCCGGTGACATCCACCACCTGCTTCTGCGTTTTTGCCTCGATCATGTATTCCAGAAATTCCGCCGCCAGCTCCTTATTTTCGCTGGCGGACGTAATCATTAGATGATCGATCCACCCCGTCGTGTTTTGCACCGGAATCGTTTCGCCGATGGGGAAACCGAGCTGTCGTAGCTGGTTGGTCATCAGCGGCCAACCCATCGCCGCCACGATTTCGTGATTCTGAAACAGGTTGGTGAGTTCGCCGCCCGTGGACCAGAACTTTCGGATGTTGGGCTTCAATTCGATCAGTTTTTTTTTCACATTCTCCAATTCCGCGTCGCTCAGGTTGTAGATGTGATTCGGATCCGGCCGGTCGTAACCCAGAACCTGCGCGGCCATGCAAATAGACGAAAGCTCATCCCAAAGGGAAATTTTGGCCTTCAGCTTGGGGTCCCACAATTCCGCCCAGGATGTCGGAGCTTGCGGGAAATAAGTAGTGTCGTAGAGCAGGGGATTGGGCCCCCACACAAACGGAACGCCGTAGACATTTCCGTTTGCGCGGACCAATGGCATGTCTCGCAGTTTTTGCGAAAGCTGTGGGTACGATGGAATCTTTGATAAATCAAGCGGACTCGCGAGCCCAGAAGTCGCGATCATCGTAGCCACGTCGCTGGACGGCGAGATTACATCGTAATTGCTCGCGCTACCGCCGCGGAGTTTGGCGACGAGTTCGTCGCTCGACCCCATGTACGCGGCCTTGATCTTGCAGTGATGCGATTCCTCAAATCCGCGAACGAATGAGGGGTCAGCGTAACCTTCCCAGACCAGCAAGCTCAGAGTTGGGGTCTTTGCCCCGCATCCAGCAATAAGTAAGGCCGCCAGCACCAAGCTACCGGCGATTCGCGAGACTCGTTTGGTACCACTCATGATTTTCACAGCGCAGCTCCAGATTTCTCTTCCTTGACGCAGCCTGCCGCAGCCTAAAATGTCGGAGGCGTATTCACCCACAGAACCAACGCTTCTTTCTTGCCCGGATTTTTCCAGCGATGTTCGTTGCTGCTCTCGAAATAAAAACTGTCGCCTTCTTCCAGGCACAACCGTTCGCCGTCCGCGAGTGAAATCTCCAGGTTCCCGCGAAGGATGTAAAGAAATTCCTCGCCCTCGTGTGCGTAGGATTCGCCGCTGCCCGCCGACGGCGCGATTCTGAACAGGTGAGGCTCCATCATGGTGTTGCCCCACGAAAGCAATTCCATGCGCACCCCTGGTCCCGCGTCGAGAATTTTGCGTTCGCTGGGTCTTACCCGCCCGGGATTGGCTTCGGATGGATCGAACAAAGAAAGAATGTTGATTTGATAGAAGCGCGCCAGTCGTCGCAAAGTCGCAATGGATGCGCTCATCTGCTCGCGCTCGATGGCGCTGAGGAAACCAATCGAAACCCCCACGGCGCGCGCCACGTGGCCCAAGGAAAGCAATCGTTGCATGCGCAGCCTGCGCAGTCGTGGCCCGATGGACTTGGCCTTCGGCTTCGACGTAGCAGCCGACAGCATGCCTTGGGTCTTCAGCAGGTGGACGATTGCCGGGGCGTTCATCCCGCGCGCGCGGCGCAGAAACTGCGCGCGTTTCAGCACCCGAACATCCAGCGGCGAATAGAGCCGGTATTTGCTTCGCGTCCGGCTCGGCGAGACCAATCCCAGGTTTTCCCATGCGCGCAAAATCGAAGGAGAAATCCCTACGATTTTCGCGACTTCACTGATGCGCAGGTGGCCGCGCGCGTGCGAAACTTTGGTCGCCCGCTTTCGGGTGCTCGCCAAATCAGTTTCCCCTTGACAACCCGCAGACCATCTTCTAACGTTCGCGGATTATAGTAAGGTTTTTTCGCGGGCTGCAACCGAAAACTCAAGAGCCAAGCGTCTGGGGGGTGTGGCGGCGCCGGCTTTTATCCAAAGGAGCGGCTATGAAGCGCACGGGGTGGTCGTGGGTTTGGGTATTGGTGTGTGCGATCCTGTTGAGCCCTGCGGCGGCTTGGGGCCAGACCAACGGTGAAATTCGCGGCACGGTGAACGATCCCTCCGGCGCCATCGTACCTGGAGCGACCGTCACGGCCACCTTGACCGGCACGGACTCCGCGCGCACGGTCACCTCGGATAGCGACGGCGCCTTCACCATTCCGGAATTGGCGGTGGGTAGCTACGATGTGACCACCGACGCTCAAGGGTTCAAAAAATTCGTCACCAAGAACGTCGTGGTGTCGATTGGCCACGTCAACTTCATCACCGTCACCCTTCAGGTTGGCGGTTCGGCCGACACGGTGACCGTCGAAGCCAATGCCGTTCAGGTTGAGACCACCAGCACCCAGCTCGGCGCCGTGATGACCGACACGGCTATCGCCCAGTTGCCGATGAACACTAGAAATGCCTACAGCCTGCTTCAACTGCAACCCGGTGTTCAGTCTCAACTGGGTAACGATCTTTTTTTTGGCAGTGACAATGCCGGAGCTGTCTCGGTGAACGGCGGCCGCGGTCGCGCCAACAATTACATGGTGAACGGCGGCGATGGCAACGATATCTTTGTCAATGCTCCGGCTATCCAGCCTTCGCCCGATGCCATTGAAGAGTTTCGAGTTTTAACCAATACGTTCGACGCCGAATACGGTCGCAACTCTGGCTCGGTGGTAAACGTTGTCACTAAATCTGGCACCAACGCAGTGCACGGCGATTTTTACGAATTCCTCCGCAACGACGCGCTCAATACCAGAGGCTATTTCGACCCGTTCCTACTCGACTACAAGCAGAATCAATTTGGCGCCACGCTTGGCGCCCCGATTAAGAAAGACAAGACATTCATATTTGGATCGTACGAAGGGAATCGCTTGGTTCAGGGCATATCCTCCGGCACGGTTCTGCTCCCCAGCCCTGCGGAAGTCGGCGGGAACTTCGGAGGTCCTTTTCAGGGTGCAATTGGCGACCCAGCTTTTGCTCAGGTGCTGCAGAATCGCACCGGCTGTTCGGCTGCCCTTACGCCCGGAGGAGCTTCTGCTCTGGCGCAAGCTGCGGCCGGAGCCACGCCTCAGCCGTACTCAACAATTTTCCCTAATGGTCAGATTCCCACCCAGTGTTTCGACCCAACCGCCTTGGGCGTATATCAACATTATGTCGCGCCGTTCCAGTCACAGGCTAATCCAACCAACAATGAACTCATCTCTAGCGGCAACCGGCATATGCGTGGCGATCAGTTCACCGTGCGCTTCGATCACAGCATCACACCAGCGCAAAAATTTACCGCCTACTATTACTTCGAGGATGACAACCGGACCGACCCGTTCTCGAATTTTCAAGCTGCCGGAGCGACCCTTCCGGGTTTTGCCGCGCTTTTCAAGACCCGCACACAACAGTGGAATCTGAGCCATACCTGGACCATTGGATCCACGATGGTCAATGAATTTCGATTTAATTATTTCCGCGAGTCCCAGGAAAGTCAGAATCACCCGTTAAACACGTTTAACAGCGTTCAAGACTCCTGCGTGGTTATTCCCGCAACCAGTTGCTTTACCGATCCGGCCAATCCTTCTCTTGGAATTACTACCAACCTTCCAGGTCGAGTGGGGCTCCCCTTCATAAATGTGTCTGGCGGATTCGCCATTGGGAATAACTTTGAGGGCGAACTGCCGCAAACGGGGAATACGTTCCAGTGGACGGACAATTTCACCAAGATCGTCGGCAAGCACACGATTAAATTCGGAGGGGATGTTCGCCGCCAGCGCTTCGATCAATTTCTGTTCTTTGAGGTCAGCGGAAACTATTCCTTCATCAACCAGGCCAATGGGGATCAGATCGCCGGTAACGACGCCTATCCGAATTATTTCCTGGGAGCGGCGGATTCGTACCAACAGGGTTCAGCGCAAGGTGAAAATGTACGCAACACCGCGCTATATCTTTTTGCTCAGGATAGTTACAAGCTCAAGAGTACCGTCACGCTGAACTACGGGCTGCGATGGGAACTGAATACACCGTACTACGATCGTGGCAATCGTCTTCAAACTTTCCGGCCGGGCCAAGCGACCACTCAATATCCGTGCTTTATATCCACAACAAATGCTCAGGCGCTTGGGCTTGCCAGTGATGGTGATTGCGGCCAGGCTACTACCAATGGTAACAACGCCGTGTTCCCGCTTGGCCTGGTATTTCCCGGCGACAAGGGCGTGCCACGCGGCCTGACTTCGACATATTACAAATCATTTGCGCCGAGAATCGGAATTGCCTGGAGTCCCGGCGCTACCGACGGTTGGATCGCCAAACTAACCGGCGGTCCTGGCAAGTTGAGCGTTCGCGCTGGGTTCGGCGTTTTCTACAATCCGATCGAACAACTTGTCCTCGAACAGTTCAGTGCCGAACCACCATTTGGCGGCAGCACATTTCTCTCGCAAACACTCTTTAACACGCCATTTCAATTTCAGTCAGGCGGTCCCGCGCCAAATCCGTTCATGGGCGTTATAAACCAGACCCCGCAAACACCGTGCGCCGTTGTTGCGACCTCCGGCACGGGACCCAACGGCTGCGTCGATTGGTCCACGTTCCGCCCGCTTTTGCTCTTCGGAGAATTCCAGCCTCACCTAAAGTCGCAGTACTCGGAACAATACAACCTAACGATTGAACGGCAGCTGACCAAAGATATGCTCTTCCGCATTTCCTACGTCGGAACGCAGGCGCATCATCTACTGGCATCTCACGACCTGGACGCTGGCAATGCCCAGACCTGCGCGGAAATTGGAACGATCTTTAACAACGACCCCACCGGTCAGCTCAACAATTCCGGTTGCGGTCCGGTTGGCGCTGACGCCGAATATTTCATTCCCGCGACGTACAGCAACGGCGCGCCGGTGGTGATTCCGACTTTCACTCCACCTACCCAGCCCTTTAAGGTGCCTGCTTCTACCTGCACGGGATTGGTGCTGCCATACAACGCGGGACCGGGCGGAAACTGTATCCCGGGCGGCACCGTTTTGAGTACTGTCGCCCCGAACGGAATCACGCTCGTCGGGACCCGACCGTTTTCATCACCGAATTGCCAGCCTTTCACGGGCATCGGTTGTCCGGCGGACGGCGTTCCGGTCTTCAGCAATATATTTGCTGAAGACACCATAGCCAATTCGAATTACAACGCGCTGCAGATTTCAGTCGAAAAAAGCTACACCCACGGTCTCCTGTTTCAAGCCTCCTACACTTTCAGCAAGGCGATCGACCAAGGCGCTTCCTTTGAGCAGCAGTTGAATCCGCTGAACTTCAACGCCACTCGTGGGCTTTCGCTGCTCAGCGCCAAGAATCGTTTTGTGTTCAGTCCGGTATGGGAGCTTCCAATTCCAAAGCAAGAAGGTGTAGCCGGAAAATTTGCGAACGGATGGCAACTGTCCGCGATCATCACCTATCAAAGCGGATTCCCGATACGTATCGAAGATCAGAACGATGGCGAGCTTGAGAGCAGCTTCTTCTTTGAAGATGCCAATACTCCGACAGCGACGGCCCCGGTCCAGTTCCTGAATCCACAGAAGAATGGAAATGTTTATTTCAATCCCAACAATTTCACCGATCCCACCACGGCTAATCCTTCGCCGTTGGGACAATTTGGGAACACTCCTCACTCGCTCTGCTGTGGACCGGCGATCAGCAATACCGATTTCGTGGTCACGAAGAAAACGTCAATCAACGAGCGCTGGAATACGGAATTCCGCGCCGAATTTTACAATCTGTTCAATCACACTCAATTCTCGAATCCCGACGGAAATTTCACCGATGGGGTTCCTCCGAACGGAACTTTCGGCCAAATATTGAATACCCGCGAAGGGCCTCGCGTTCTGCAGTTTGGTTTGAAGTTTTTGTTCTGAGATTTGTTTCAACAACGAAACGAGGGAGCCACGCTGCTGGCCCCTCGTTTTGTTGTCTTCTTGGGTGATTCTGCGGTTAGGAATTTTGAATTCATGAAAATCGTTGTCCTGGGTGCCGGCTTAATGGGTCGCGCGGTCGTCCACGATCTGGCGGGTGCGCGTGAGGTCAGAAGTATTGTCGTGGCCGATTTCGATCGCGCCAGGGCCAATGACGTTGCCCGCAAGTTTGGCCGCGGCAAGGCGCGGGGTATCTTCGCCGACGTGCGAGACGTTAAAGGCGTTGCGAAAATCTTGCGCGGTTGCGACATCGTGGTGAATTGCACGCAGTACAACTGGAATCTCGACGTGATGCGCGCGGCCCTGATTGCGCAGGTCCACTATATGGATCTGGGCGGTCTGTACCACATGACCAAAAAGCAGTTCGCCCTGGATCGCGATTTTCGCCGCATTGGCAAGCTCGCGATTCCGGGAATGGGTGGCGCTCCCGGAATTACAAACGTGATGGCTCGGGCACTCGCGGACCGGTTCGAGCGCGTCGAGTCCATCCGGGTCTACAACGCTGGTGCCGACCAACAGAAATACGACAGTCCCATCGCGTATTCTTTTTCCATAGCCACAATTCTCGATGAATTGACGATGTCGCCCGTCCACTTCACCGGTGGTCGCTATGTCGAGAAGCCCATGCTTTCCGAGCCGGAGCCCGGCACCTTTCCGCATCCTATCGGCAAGATTATTCTTCGCCACTCGATTCACTCTGAACTCGGAACGCTTGCGGAAAGTTTCCGCAAGAAAGGCGTGCGCGAAGTATTTTTCAAAATTAACTACGACCCGAAACTGGTCGAATTGGTCCGTAATCTCGTGGACGCCGGTTTTACCAGCCGCGACCCGATCACCGTCAACGGTGCCAAAATCGCACCGCGCGCGATGCTGCTCGCCCTGATGCAGAAAAGCTCGCCCACCAAGACGCCGCTGGACGTTGAAGCCCTTCGAGTCGTGGTCATTGGAAAACGAAGCAAAAAGCCTGTGGGCCTGGCCATGGAAATGTGGGCCGACCACGCCGCGCGCCCGCAGCTTTCCGCCGTTGCTCGTGACACCGGTTTCCCCGCCGCTATAGCCGCCGTGATGCACGGACGCGGAGAGATTCCGGGAGTTGGCGTCCAAGCGCCCGAAAATGTAGTTCCTCCGCAGCCGTTTTTCAGGGAGTTGAAGAAGCGGGGATTTACGTTTCGCCGCTGGAATGTGAAATCATAGAGTGTCTCGCCAAATCTCAGGGCCGTGCGTCGGCCACAGTACCAGCATTTGGAGGAAGTTATGCACGAAGGACTGCAGCACGAGATCGCCACTTACGAAAAGCGCACGCCGAAATCCAAAGCGGCGCACAAGAAGGCCGAAGCGCGCCTCCCGCTGGGCGTTGCCAGTAATTATCGGGCCTACGATCCCTATCCGATTTTCGTGCGCGATGGTAAGGGCGGCCATCTCCATGACATAGACGGAAATGAGTACATCGATTTTAATCTTTGCTTCGGCGCTCTCATGGCCGGGCACTGCCACCCCGCGGTCGTGAAATCAGTGCAGGCAAAACTTGGCACTGGAACCATGTTTGGAATGCCCCATGACCTGGAATGGGAATTGGCGGAAGAAATCTGCAAACGCTTTCCGGTGGAAATGGTGCGCTTCAGCAACAGCGGGACCGAATGCACCATGCACGCGGTTCGCTTGGCGCGAGCGGCGACCGGCCGCGACAAGATTATAAAAATGGAAGGGGGCTATCATGGGCTGCATGATTCCGTCCTGGTTTCGCTGAAGCCCAAAGCCAGCGAAGTTGGCGATCCCAAATTTCCCAACTCAGTTCCCGGCGGCGCAGGCGTTCCCAAGGCCACTGTCGAGAACACCCTGATTGCCCAGTTCAACGATGTCGAAGGCGTCGAACGTTTATTCGCTAAGTATCCCGGCGAAATTGCCGCCGTCATTGTTGAGCCCATCATGATGAACGTCGGCATCTTGATGCCAGACGAGGGCTACCACAAAGCGCTTCGTGAAATCACTCGCAAGAATGGTGCTCTGTTGATTTTTGACGAAGTGAAGACCGGGGCGAAACTGGCCTACGGCGGCGCTTGTGAATATTTCGACATCAAACCGGACATTGTGTGTCTCGCCAAATCCATCGGTGGTGGTTTTTCGCTAGCCGCGTTTGCGTCCACGCGCGAAGTCATGGGCCAGATTTCCGACCACAAAGTGTTTCACGGCGGTACCTACAACACGAATCCGGTCGCCATGGCGGCGGGCATCGCCACGTTCCGCGAGGTCTTGACCAGAGACGCCTACGCGCAAGTGACCAAGCTGAATAAAAAACTGGTTGACGGCTACAACAAGGAACTGAAGAGCAGTGGCTTGCAGGCCTACGTGGTCAGTGCGGGCGCGAATGGGGCGTTGATGTTCTTCGACAAGCCGATCAGGAATTATCGGGACTGGCTCACCGCCGACACTGAATTGTGGCGTCACTATTGGTTCGCCATGGTGAATCGTGGAGTCATGGCCCAGCCTTACTGGTGGGACGAGCAATGGACGATTTCCGTTGCGCATACCGAAGCGGACATAGACCGGCACATCGCGACGTTTGCCGAAATCGCTCCGGCGCTGGCCAAGGCTCAAAAAGAACCGCATGTTGCAGCCGTCTCGGCGCACTAGATCTCGCGCGAATTATTGGCGTCGAGGAAGGGCGATCTATTAGCCGAAACTGTGGCGAGAAATCCGTCGGCCAACTAAGTCCGGATGAGACCGCGGATTTCTCGCGGATGCGGCTCGAACAATTTGTCAGCCCAAACCCGTAACCAATAGGAGCAACTTGTCCGAGTCGCTCACCGCGCCGGCCGAAACAGTCCATCTCAAACGTTCCCTGGGCCGATGGGATCTCATCGCACTGTTTGTCGTCGCCGTATTTAACCTGAACGTCGTTCCAAGCATCGCGGCAAATGGCGGCGTAACAGTTTGGCTCTGGCTGATATCGCTGGTTTTGTTTTTCTGGCCGCAGGGCATTGCGGTCATTGAACTCGCGCATCGCTATCCTGGCGAGGGCGGAGTCTACCTCTGGGCCAAGGAAGTGTTCGGCGATTTTCACGGTTTTTTGTCGGGCTGGTGCTACTGGACCAACAACATGATGTACGTACCAACGGTCATGCTCTACTTTGTTGGCGTTTCCGTGTTCGTTCTGGGCCCCGGCCACGCGGCATTGGCGGACAACAAAATCTTCACCGTGGTTGCGTCAGTCGGGCTGATGGCTCTTCTGGTGATTCTGAATATCGTGGGGCTCGGCGTGGGGAAATGGATCAACAATCTCGGCGGGATTGGGACTGCCATCGCCGCTGCGGTGCTCATCGGCCTCGGTCTGATCGTGTTCGCACGATTTGGCACCACGATAACCGTCTCCGACTTTCGCATTCCGCCGAATCCACGATTCGTCCTGAATTCGTTCGGGGTAATTTGTTTTGGATTAGTCGGCCTCGAACTCGCCTCAGTGATGGGCGATGAAATCAAAGATCCGCAAAAGACCCTGCCCGGTGCCGTAGCCTGGGGCGGAATACTTTCCGGAGTGATGTACATCGCCACGACTCTGACATTGCTCATCGCGGTCAGCAAAAACGACATCAATGTTTTGCAGGGAATCGTGCAGGCCGTCAGTCACATGGCAAATCGCGTTGGCGCGGATTGGATCATTGCTCCTTTTGCGCTGATGCTCAGCATTTCCATCGCGGGAATCGGTTCGGCGTGGCTTGCGGGCTCGGCGCGTATTCCGTTTGTCGCCGGACTTGATTCGTACATGCCAAGCTGGCTCGGTAAGACGCATCAGCGATTCGCCACACCCTACGCGGCGCTGATCGTTCAGGGCGTTGTTTCGATGGTCTTAGTGCTGGTGAACGCAGTTGGTTCCGGCGTGCAGGAGACATTTCAGCGTCTGCTCTCACTTGCAGTCGTTCTGCAGCTCGTCCCATTCTTGTACATGTTCGCGGCACTGCTAAAGATTGCCGCCAATCCGAATTCCGAGAAGGGGGTTTACAGCAAGGTAACGCTGTTTCTCGCGGGTGCCAGCGGACTCATCACCACCACACTTGGCATCGTGCTGGCTTTTTTCCCGGCGCAACAGATTCGCTCGCTGCTTTCGTACGAGATGTGGATGTTTGGTGGCACGCTATTTTTTATCGGACTCGCGGTATTCTTTTTCTATGTATATGGGCGCCGTAAAACGCCCCTCGCAACGGTTGGTCGCGCATAAATATTCTCGGCAGGAGGGTTCAGTGGCTGGCAAGGCAAGGTCGAAACACGAAAACGGCGCAGCTTCAAGTGCAGCGCCTCGCAAATATAAACTGTTTATCAACGGCGAGTTCGTGGACGGCCATCGCGGAGCATTTTTCCCGGTGTACGATCCCTCGACGGAATCCATCATCGCCCAGGTTCCCGATGCGGATCAAAAGGATGTGAATCGGGCGGTAGCCGCCGCCCGCGCTGCATTTGATTCCGGGCCGTGGCCGCAAACAACCGCGCAAGAGCGGGGTCGAATTTTGTTTCGCCTCGCGGAACGGGTCAGAAAGGAAGCTGCTCACCTCGCCGAACTCGAATGTCGCAATTCGGGCAAGCCAATCGTCGAGGCCGAATACGATATCGCCGATGTCGCGACTTGCTTCGAATATTACGGCGGCATGGCCACAAAAGTTTTGGGCCACGTCAATCCGGTTCCCGACAACGCGCTTAGTCTTTCGCTGCGCGAACCGATTGGTGTCGCGGCGCAAATCATTCCATGGAATTTTCCGCTTCTAATGGCGGCGTGGAAACTTGCACCAGCGATCGCGGCCGGTTGTACCTGTGTCTTGAAGCCGGCGGAACAAACGCCGCTGACAGTCCTTGAGTTTGCCGGGTATCTGAATGATGTAAGCCTGCCACCAGGTGTGGTCAACATCGTCACCGGGTTTGGAGAAACTGTCGGCGCTCCGCTGGTCAAGCATCCGGACGTTGACAAGATTGCTTTTACGGGCAGCGGGGAGGTGGGCAAGGCGATCGTCAAGGCCGCCGCCGACACCCTGAAACGGGTGACGCTCGAACTTGGCGGAAAATCTCCCAACATTTTCTTTGCTGACGCAGACTTTGAGGCGGCGATTGACGGCGCCTTATTCGGTGTGTTCGTCAATCAGGGGGAAGTCTGCTCGGCGGGAAGCCGCATTCTTGTGGAGAAGAAAATCTATCCGAAATTTGTGGAAGCCATGAGCGCGAAAGCGAAGCAAATTCGCCTCGGTCCGCCGTTGGAGCGCGAGACAAAAATGGGGCCTCTGGTGAGCAAGGATCAATTCGATCGAGTCCGTGCCTATCAGGAAGTTGGAAAGAAGGAGGCTAAGGTGGCCGCGGGTGGCGGGAAGCTCACGACCCAGGCAAAAGGTTACTACGTTGAGCCCACGATTTTCTACGACGTGGACAATTCCGCGCGAATCGCGAGAGAAGAAATTTTCGGCCCGGTGGCAACCGTGATTCCGTTCGCGAATGAATCCGATGCCATCCGTATCGCAAACGACACGCAATTCGGGCTGGCCGCGGCGGTCTGGTCTCGGGATATTTTTAAAGCATTTCGCGTAGTGAAAGCGTTGCGTGCTGGAATCGTGTGGGTCAACCACATGCAGCCCACCTATGTCGAAGCCCCGTGGGGCGGATACAAACAATCCGGATTTGGCCGTGAGCTCGGCCCCACCGGGATTGACGAATATTTGGAAACGAAACAGGTTCATATCAATTTGAACGAACAGCCGATTGGGTGGTACTGACATGTCCACGATTCAATTACGCACCGAGGTACCCGGACCAAAATCACGGGAGTTGATGCGAAGAAGGGAAGCTGCGGTTCCGCGCGGAGTCGGTCACGCCACTCCCATTTTTGCCGCGCGAGCCGAGGGCGCAGTACTGGAGGACGTTGACGGAAATCGCTTCATTGATTTCGCCGGCGGCATCGGCGTAATGAATGTCGGACATCGTGCTGCGCGAGTCGTCGCCGCCATCCGCAAACAGCTGGATGAATTCGTGCACACCTGCTTCAGCGTGGCGCCCTACGAAAAATACATCGAGCTGGCGGAAAAACTGAATTCCCTGGCGCCGGGCAAATTTGCCAAAAAGACTTTGCTGGTGAATAGCGGCGCTGAAGCCATCGAGAATTCCATTAAGATCGCTCGCGCCTATACGCGACGTCCCGCCGTGATCTGCTTCGAAGATGCATTTCACGGACGTACCCTGCTCACCATGTCGCTTACCAGCAAGACCCATCCGTACAAGGCTGGATTCGAGCCGTTCGCGACGGAGGTCTATCGGATTCCGTATGCCTACTGCTATCGCTGCTCGTACGGACTGCAGTACCCGGCGTGCGGTGTTTTCTGCGCGCACCATCTGGAAGACACTTTCAAGCGCGTAGTCGCTTCCGAAACGGTGGCCGCAGTGATTGTCGAGCCTGTCTTGGGGGAGGGCGGGTTTGTGAGTCCTCCGCAAGAGTTCTTTTCCGTGATTCGGGAGATTTGCGATCGCCACAAGATCTTAATGATCACCGACGAAGTGCAAACTGGATTCGGGCGCACCGGTGCGATGTTTGCCTGCGAACATTACGGAATTATTCCGGACATTTTGGTGAGCGCCAAGTCGTTGGCGGCTGGTATGCCTCTCGCCGCAGTCACCGGGCGCGCCGAGGTCATGGACGCGGCCGGCGTAGGCGGCCTTGGTGGAACGTACAGCGGCAACCCGTTGTCTTGCGCTGCGGCACTCGCTGCCATTGAAACAATCGAGCAGGAGAAGCTGGCCGAGCGAGCGACAAAGATTGGACAACTTTTTGACCGGCGGGCAAGGGAATGGGCCAAGCGCTGGCCGCTAATCGGCGAAGTGCGAGGCTTAGGCGCGATGCGTGCCATCGAGCTGGTGCGCTCAGCTCAAACGAAGGAGCCTGCGAAGGACGAAACTGAGCAGATCGTGCGCTACTGCTACGCGCACGGGCTCATCATGATTTCAGCGGGAAGTTATGGCAACGTACTCCGGCTCCTGGTGCCGTTGATTATCGGGGACGAACAATTGAACGAAGGTCTGAATATCTTGGAAGCGGCGATTGCCAGTGTCTCGGATTCCCGCGTCGAAGTCGCTCCCAGGCTCGGGTGAGAGTTCACTTCTTTCCCGGGTGCGTTTGGTTCCCGGGAAAGAACAGGGACGCCGCGACGGTAGCGACCAGGATCGAACCGATAATCGCGAGTGACAGAACCGAAGATACAGGTACCCACTCGCTTGACACCATTTTCCCGCCGACAAAAAGCAAGATAATCGCCAGTCCTTGATGCAGGAACCTGAACCTCGGCAGAATGTCGGCGAGCGCGAAATAAAGCGCGCGAAGACCCAAAATCGCGAACGCGTTAGACGAGTAAACAATGAAGGTATTCCGCGTAATCGCCAGTACAGCCGGGACCGAGTCAACCGCGAAAATTATATCCATGGCTTCGACGGCAACGAGCGCCATCAGCAGGGGCGTCGCATTCCACCTTCCTTCGCGCCTTACCAGAAACGATTGGCCGCCGCTATCGTCGGTGAAGGGTATGACCCGGCGCGCAATCCGCACGAGCCAATTCCGGTCCGGCTGCGTCGCTCGGCGTCCGGGAAAGAACATTCTCAATCCCGTCAGCAGCAAGATCGCGCCAAAGATGTAAATCACAGAATGGAAATATTGAAGTAGCTCCACGCCGGCAATCACAAAGATCGCGCGCATGACGAGGGCGCCTACGACTCCGTAGAACAAAACCTTGTGTTGCGATCTGGCAGGAATTTTGAACGACTGAAAAATGATCAGAAATACAAAGATATTGTCCACGCTGAGCGATTTTTCGACCAGATAACCCGTCAGGAATTCCAGGCCGGCCTGTGGACCTTGCGAGAAGTAGATCCATACATTGAACAGTAGCGAAACCGAAATCCATGCCACGCTCTCGAGCAGTGCCTCCTTCAACCCGACCGTGTGCGATTTCCGATGAAATACGCCAAGGTCGATCACCAGCGCAACAAACATGGTTATGAGGAAGATCAGCCAGAAATGTACGGGGGTCCCGAGCATGATTTGGCGCCACTGCAGAGCGTGGCGATGAGTCTAACCGGATAGGCTCGGATAAAGAAGTCCGTTATCGCACACCATTTCAGTTAGTGGTTGCAGCCCAATCAGGTATGCCGGATAATGCGATTCTGAAGAGTACCTCTCTCGCCATTTTGGCGGACTTGCTTGATTAATTGCCCTCACTGTACGACGGTCAACCCCGATTTCGCCGAGTCCTGCTCGCGCTGCGGCACTCCTATGCCGCTGGGGGAATCTGAAACTATCCAGGTGATGGACGCGACCGTTATCGCTCCAGGCAGCGATTTCGGCCCTCGTTATCGCATTGAAGCCCTTCTCGGCCAAGGGGGAATGGGCCGGGTGTACAAGGCCTACGACAAGGATCTCGATCGCACGGTGGCAATCAAGGTCGTCAGGGAAGGCGCCATTGGTCAGTCCGACGCGCTGAAGCGATTCAAGCAGGAATTGGTCCTCGCCAGTAAGATTTCCCACAAGAACATTCTGCGCATTCACGATATGGGCGACGTCGGTGGCCTGCGCTTTATATCCATGGCTTATGTCGAAGGCCAAGATCTACAGCACATCATTCGCGACAACCCGAAGATGCCCATGGAGCGCGTCCTTAAATTCGCGCAGCAGATTGCCGACGCTCTGGCAGCGGCCCACGCTGAAGGCGTCGTTCATCGGGACCTGAAGCCGCAAAACCTGCTTGTTGATAAGGCTGACCAGATTTTTGTTTGCGATTTCGGGTTGGCCAAGTCGTTTGAAGAGGGCGCCATCGGTATGACGCGTACCGGGGCATTCTTGGGGACGCCGCGCTACATGTCACCCGAACAGGTCGAAGGGAAGCCCGCCGACGGCCGCGCCGACCTCTATTCGTTTGGGCTGATTTTATACGAAATGGTGACCGGCGATGTTCCGTTCACCGGTGAATCCACGCTGAAAGTGATGTATCAGCGCATTCAGGAGAAGCCCAAGAGTCCCAAGACGTTAAATCCCGATCTGCCGAATTGGCTGGTTCGGCTGATTATGCGCTGTCTCGAACGAGATCCCGACGCGCGCTACCAGAACGCGTACGAAATTCTTGCGGATTTGCAGGGCTCGAATTCCATGAGTGGCGTTTCGCGATCAGGCATTTCGCGTAGCGGATCGCAAAGCGTCATTATCCAGATTCCAGAATTCGCAAATCGCAAGTGGGTTTGGGTTGTTGCCGGGGTCGTCGTCGTGCTGCTTTTGGCCCTCGCGATTCCTCCGGTGCGGCATTTGATTCCTGGTCTGCATGGAGGAAGTAAGGAACTGGCCACGGGCACCGCCGAAACCTCGGGCATCCCGCCTATCTCTAGCGGCCGATTCGTCGCGGTGCTGCCGCTGCAGATTCTCGGCGATCAATCTCAACTCGGTTTCTTGGCGCAAGGCATTGAGGAAGCCCTCTCCGCGAAACTGTTCCAGCTGAAAGGCGTGCGGGTGACCTCCGCGGATGCCGCTGCAAAAGTGGATCAAAAGCAGCCGCTGCAAAAAATAGCTCGCAGCCTTGGCGCGAACCTTCTGCTTCAAGGAATGATTCAGGGTAACGGGGACAAGATTCGAATCATATTAAATTTGGAAAACGTCGCCGAGGGCAAGCGGGTTTGGAGCAAGCAATTTGACGGTATTCCCGCTGATCTCTTTTCGCTCGAAGATTCCATCTACTCCGATGTGGTGACGGCGCTCGATGTGAATCCGACCAACGAAGAAAATGCGAATGCCGCCGCGCGCCCGACTCAAAACGTCGCCGCATACGATCTGTATCTGCGCGGGCGAAATTCTCTGCGCGGACATGACAGCAAAAACATTCAGACCGCCTTGGATTATTTTGATCAGGCCCTGAAGCAGGATCCTAAATTTGCGCTGGCCTACGCCGGGATCGCCGACGCCAGCCTGCGCATGTATGGCTCAACCAAGGAAGGATTCTGGACCCAAAAAGCTCTCGGCGCTGCCCAGCAAGCAGACCAATTGAATGGCAACCTCACCGAGGTCCACTCCACACTGGGGAGCGTCTACGACACTACCGGAAAATACTCCGAAGCCATCGCCGAACTGAAGCGTGCTATCACCTTGGCGCCCAATTCTGACGAGGCCTACCGTAGGCTGGGCGGCGTGTATTTGGACAGCGGCAATGTATCGCAGGCCATTGAAAACTTTCAGAAAGCGATTCAGCTCAATCCGTATTTCTGGGTGAACCAGAACGAGCTTGGCAATGCCTACTTGCATCAGCAGGACTACGCCAAAGCTCTGGAAGCGTTCAAGCAGGTCACCGTGCTGGAGCCCGATATTGGTACCGGCTACGACAATATGGGAAACGCGTATCTATCGCAGGGGAAGTACAAGGAATGTATTCCTTACTTCCAGAAGGCCTTGCAGGTTGAGCCCTATTCGGCCACCTACTCGAATTTGGGAACTGCCTACTTCTTCTTGAAACAGTATGCGGATGCTTCGGCGATGTTTGAAAAGGCCCGGGATCTTACGCCCAATGACACCCAAATTGTGGTCAATCTGGCCGATGCTTATCGCTGGTCTCAGCAACAGGACAAGGCCACGGCTACGTACCAGCAAGCCATCTCGCTCGGCTTCAAGGAATTGGCGACCAACCCGCAAGACGCGGAAGTTATGGCCCAAATCGCACTCTCGTATGCCAAGACCGGGGATATCAAACAGGCGACCGATTTCATCCATCGCGCCAAGGCGATCGACAAGGAAAACGTAGATTACATTTACGACGAAGCAATGATCAATTCTATCGGCAACCGGAACTCGGAAGCGTTCAAATCGTTGGAGGAAGCGTTCCAGAAGAACTACCCCGCCGACTATGCTGCCGGCGACCCCGAACTAGGAAATATCCAGAAGGATCCGCGCTTTAACAGTCTGATTCAGAAGTACTCGAAGAAGAAATAGCAGGTGCTCCGAAGCAAGTGAGTTTCAACAGCTCCGCGCGGGAACTTCGCTGCATACCTAAGATCGTGTCGCATCCGCTTAAGATACGGATGTGCTTGGGCTGCACCACGAAGTTATTGGCGGTCGGAATAGACTCTAAATACTCTAAATACCTAGGTCCAAAGAGACTTAAGACCAAAAACAAAAATGGCGTCTCGGTGTTACCGAGACGCCATTGAATCAGCGGAGGTGTTTACAGTCGAAAAAAACTAAGCAGGAAAGCTGGAGGCGAACCGCTTCCGGCCAAAAGCAAACACTCCCACCAAACCAAACCCCATCAAGAGGATCGTGCTGGGCTCCGGCGTGGTCACTAGCGCGGTGATTGCGCCGGTCCCGACCGGGAAGATACCCTGAATGGTGATTTCATCTCCTGGGGCGAGAAAGCCAGGACACTGGCCGCCGGCGGGGTTTTCATCGCCGTTTGCCATGCAGGTCCCAGGACCGCCCGTAAAGAGGTCGGTCACCGTGAAGCCGGCCGGGCTGGTTGGGTCTATGTTAAAGATCGAAAAGCAGCTCACGAAGATATCGGTGAAGCACGTGTACTGGCCATTCGTCATGCCGGGGAACGTGACTGACAGCGAAAAAATGTCGCCGTTGCCGCCGATGTTAAATGTTGTCGTGCCGTTCAGATTGAACGAGATATCACCACCCGCCACCAAGCAATCCGGATCGCCCGCGTTGCAAATCGGATCCGTCGGTACGCGGTTCACCTTCACCGTTGGGTCGGTACCACTATCGGCGTGAGCCACTGCAGCCGTCATGCCCAACGCGAGCCCGAGTAGGGCTGTTGTACAGAGAATTCGGGAAAACTTCATTCGCGCACCTCCGCGCATTTGTAACTGATTGCGATAGTGCACGTTGCCCACCATTCGCACAATTTCGGCGTCTCTGCTAAGTCTTTTGCTTCCAATGCCCGGCGATCCTACTCTAAACACTGTATTTTCTCAATATGCAACACTTTGCACAAGTCGGGACTTCCGCTGCCCTAAGTCGGCTCCTCATGTAGTGGCGGCAAATCCAAGCGCTCGTATAAAATACGCCCGTTTGAGGTGCCCTATTCCGGACGAAAGTCCATCCTGAATCGCGGCGCAATATAACCCAAACTGGCGAACAATGCACGAAAATAAGCTCGGCAAAGCGTGAAGAGCAACCGAAGGTATGCTCGAAAGCTTGGATGAATTGCGAGCGGACACAGGGTCGCGCAGGTGGAAGACTTCAACGGTCGAGGTCCAAGCTCGCACGGTTGGGGCACTGAGGCGCTTTCACCGGTTGCACAAAACTCATCGTGGCTGTGCGGGACGGGGCCAGTCACTCCATTTCGGGAGGCGTTTGCGTTGATGACGCTCCACGGCCCAGACCACCAATAGACCTAGCGGTGCGGCAGTGATGAAGCCTATCGCAACGGACCAAAAATCCAGGTTGTTCATGCGACGTGGCCTCCAGGCGACCAGCCTACTGGAGTATTATTTTGCGCGGACCGCAGGCGACGTCAATCAGGGGATTTTGGTATTTCCAAGGCGACAGAAAAGCCCAAATCGAGCACACGGGTTCCGAGCACGGGCGAAAAAAAAGGCAAATGCGCAGCGTCTTCACGATCGGACATTCAACTCGGAGCTGGGAGGAATTTCTGGAGATTCTGCGCGCGCACGGGATCAAACGCGTTGTGGACGTCCGGAGCATCCCGCGCTCGCGGCACAATCCGCAATTCAGCAGGGAAATCCTAAGTAAGAAGCTACGAGGCGCGCGAATTGGATATGTGCATTTGAGGAAGTTGGGCGGGCGGCGTCGCGCGCGCCAGGACTCGCCGAACATGGGATGGCGCAACACTTCGTTTCGTGGATTTGCCGACTACATGCAGACGGCGGAATTCGACGCGGGACTGCTAAGGTTGACCCAGTTGGCAGACCGAAAGCCGAGCGCCATCATGTGCGCGGAGGCGGTCCCCTGGCGTTGCCACCGCTCGCTGATCGGTGACGCGTTGACTGCGGGCGGATTTCGCGTTGAAGATATCACGGGCAAAGGCCGCGCACATTTACATACGATTACTTCGTTCGGGCGAGTGCGAAACAAGCGAGTCTACTATCCCGACAGCAAGCCCTGCGGGCAAAATCGTTAGGACGACTCGCTTGAAGTTCGGCACCTGCGTTCGTGTCCTGATTCTTCCCCAAACTATTCATGCACCGTTTGCAGGGAGGCAAGCATCCTTTTAGTGCGTGGAGAGGGTCGAGGCACGGAACAAACTCGGACAAGGAGAACGTACATGGAAAGCGGCTTTTCGGGGGACCCGAGAACTTTTCGGGCGTTGAGTGCTTCGGCAGCGGAGCAAGGCGGCGCGGGTTCATCAGCTCCGGCCCCCGTGAAATTGGTGCCGCCTTTCACACGCGAGACGGCGATTCTTAAAGTGCGTGGCGCCGAGAATAGCTGGAATTCGCGGGATCCCCAGCGAGTGTCTCTGGCGTATACGATTGACAGTCGTTGGCGCAATCGCGCGGAGTTCGTCAATGGACGAGAGCAGATCATTCAATTCTTGATCCGCAAGTGGAATCGAGAGCTGGAGTACCGGCTGATCAAGGAGTTATGGGCGTTCGACGGCGCGCGAATCGCGGTGCGCTTTGCATACGAGTCACACGATGACTCTGGCCAATGGTACCGCTCCTATGGAAACGAAAATTGGGAATTCGACTCGGAGGGAATCATGGATCACCGCTACGCGTGCATTAACGACTTACCGATTCAGGCATCGGAACGACTCTTCCACTGGCCGCTCGGCACGCGACCGGCAGATCATCCTGGCTTGAGCGATCTGGGCCTTTAGACAACCAAGGCAGGCCCCTTAAGAAAGAGTCCACGTTGCAGTCTCCGACATCGAATTAACGAGCGGCATACCTGCTCTCGCAACGGTCGTGATGCCTTGAAAAAGTCGACAGATAAACCGATTTCATAAACTAAAAGGACAAAAATGGAATACAAAACACTTGGCGATACCGGCTTGCTGGTCTCCACGATTTGTTTTGGCACCATGACTTTCAGTGGGCACTCCACCGGCCCCGACAAAGGAATCTGGCAGGCTATCGGGAACGTGGATCAGGCCGGAGCGGATGCGCTGGTCAAAGCATGTTTCGATTCCGGGATCAATTTCTTCGATACCGCGGATGTCTATTCGGACGGCGAAAGCGAAAAAATGCTGGGCCAATCGCTGAAGAATTTGAAGATCGCGCGCAAGGATGTCGTTATCGCCACGAAGGTCTATGGGCGCGTCGGACCCGGACGCAACGACGTCGGCGCCTCGCGTGGGCACATCATGGACGCGGTGGAAGCAAGTTTGCGGCGATTGCAGACCGATCACATTGATCTCTATCAGATTCACGGGAACGATGCGGTCACCCCGGTAGAGGAGACGCTGCGCGCGCTCGATACCCTTGTTTCTCAGGGCAAGGTTCGTTACATCGGCTGTTCGAACTGGCACGCCTGGAAAATCACAAAAGCGCTGGCCATTTCGGAATTCAAGAATCTCGCCCGCTTTGACACGCTGCAGGCCTACTACTCAATCGCCGGACGCGACCTGGAACGCGACATCGTTCCGATGCTGGAAGCGGAGAAGACTGGATTGTTGGTATGGAGTCCGCTGGCCGGCGGCTTGCTCTCCGGAAAATTCAGCCGTGAAAATCAGAAGCCCGAGGGATCGCGCCGGTCGGAGTTCGATTTTCCGGTCGTGGACAAAGAGCGAACCTGGAGGATCCTTGACGTGATTGCTCCAATCGCCCAGGCTCACGGCTGTAGCCCGGCGCGAATTTCGCTGGCCTGGGTCCTCACCAAACCGTTTGTGACGTCCGTCATTATCGGAGCCAAGCGCAGCGAGCAATTGCATGACAACATCGCCGCGGTGGACGTCAAACTCACGAGCGACGAAATCAAAAAACTGGACCAAGTGAGCGCGTTGCCTCCGGAATATCCGGGATGGATGCTTCCGTTCCAGGGCTCGAACCGTCTGGCGCCAACTCCGCGCATTGCGCCGCGTAGTTGAAAAGGGGCTAGACTTACCGGCGAACATTGTTGTGGTGGGCGAGGAGCGCTTGAATCGCCGACCCACAATCAGCCGACCGTCAGCAACTCTTCATAGAACCCGCCGATTTGTCGCGCTCGATCCACAAAGTGAATCTCAAGAATCCAGTGGCGTTCCCGACCGTCAGCATCAAGGTCGCGCATGCGACGTGGATTATCGGGATGCGAGTAGAGCGTGACTTTGTCGTCGGGAATACGCTCGTGCGGAAACTGGCCGATCAGATGACCGGCAATTGCGCCACCGAATTCCCAGCCATACTGTTTGGCCAACTTTGAAGCGTAGTGAAAAAGTTCCGCGCCCGTAATGTCGGGATGAGTTTGGAAATATTTCTTGCCATCGGCAAATGCTTTGGCGATGTCGTCGCGGAGTTTCAGTTTTACCGGGTCATTCCCGACGACGAACGTACGGCCGAAATCAGCTTCCCATTGCTCGAAGACCGGACCAAGATCGAGAAAAACGATGTCGTCATCCGTAACGCTGAGGTCGGGCGGATTCTCGTCATAGGGCGCAAGTGTATTGGGTCCAGAGCGAACGATGCGCTTGTGCCAGTACGTTGAGATGCCGAACATTTTCTCGGCGAGTTTGTAAATGTCCTGGTTGATTTCGCTTTCACGCACACCCGGGCGAATGATTTTTTCGGATTCCACCGCCTTGAAAAGCTGATCGGCCTTCTGCTGCGCTTCGAGCAGTGCAGCACTGCGTAGGCCCATCGTTGTTTCGTGCATTGCTTGTCCCGTCCTTCGTTTAATTTTCCGGAGCCGCGCGGCGCCGTCGACCGCTAATGAAGTAAATGGCGGCACGAAGCTCAAACCGAGCAATTGCACATCATTCTGTGGACCAGACCATACGTGAAGGACGGACTCTGGTAAATAGTCGCCGAGCAGTCAGTCACTTGAACGACTCGAGAAGCGCGGCGGCGTTCAGAGCTCCTTGCGGATCGTCTTCGTGCTTGAAATAGACATAAACGTCGCCGCTTTGACTGAGACCGCGAATTCTTCGTTCGACCCGTTTAACCATGCCCTTCGCGTCGTCGCTCGGTTTCCGCAGCCGTAAATAACAAAAATCCGCAGTCTGCACCTCCGGTGTTTCGATTTTTTCGCTTTCGGCCCAGCACAGCGCCGCTCCTGCCTTTCTTAGCAGGTCGTAAACTTCTTCGTTGAACCAGGACTCGTGCCGGAACTCAAACGTGGTCCGCAGCCATTTAGGCAGGATGGCAAGGAACTCACGCAAGCGCATCACGTCGCACTTCAGGAATGGCGGAAGTTGAAACAGGACCGGGCCCAGTTTCTTGGCTTTGTGCAGCGGTTCGATAGTTCCGAGAAATCTCTCGGTAGCGAGCGCCGAATCGTGCAGGCGAGTGATATGGGTAATGGTCTGGTGGGCCTTGACGGCAAACTGGAAATCGCCGCCCGTCATCTCGATCCAGTTTTGCAGCAGCTTCTCTGTCGCAAGGCGCCGGAACGTGTAATTCACCTCCACGGAATTCAGCCGCGTCGCATAGTGCCGCAGAAAATTCTTAGAAGCTAGTTTTGGAGGATAAAAGTCGGGCTTCCAGGTCGCATATGCCCAGCCTGATGTTCCAGCGTAAATGTGGTCCAAGGCGTGATCTCCCACGAAACACTAAGTCGCGGAAATGATTCTACCAGCAGCAAAAGCCGCAAGGGAACGGATCGGGCGGCTGGTCCCAGGAAGACGCTGAATTGGCTGTTCGAGTCGTCTGTCAGAGATGATGGGAGACGGTGCATAAGTCGATGGCGAGAAGTCCGCTCGGGAACATTCCAGCCGCAGCGCAGATTATTTGAGATGAATGGCGGGGACGACGGGACTCGTAACGTCCCCGCCATCGGACCGGCCCCTGAAAATACGCAAGTTGCTGATTCTACAGCAGGGAACTAACCGATAAAACCGCTCAAAACGGTGCTTCCCCCGAAGTGAAGTACAAAAAAAGTACGAGTCCGACTTCAGAGAGCCGACCGCGGCCCCACCTCAAGACTCTGCGGCATCGTGGTCGCCAACTTGATTTCATCGTCTCGAACTTGGCGGGCGTGTCCGTAGATCTCGTCCAACGTAAGCCGGGAGCCGCGTTCACGGGCAAGACGCTGGAGGATCTCGGCGTGAGTGCGCCGAGGAGCGGTAGTTCCGCCGATCCAGTGGTAGATCGCGGAGGGGTGAACGTCGAGGTGGGCGGCGAGAGATTCCACGCCGTACGACTTAATGAAGCGAGCGAACTTGGATTTCCAGCGTCTTGTGATTGTCCCGTGCATCGGCCGCCCTCTCGCAAACTCGCTCAAACCTATCGAATTCTCGCAGGAAGTCCAATCTCAGTCAGCGAGATCGTACGAATCGAAAAACAAAAACCAAGTCGGTAGAAAAATCTCAGTGCGTGGGCACCCCCCGCGCTCGCCGTCACCCGCACCAGCCCCGGCGGCGGCCGGGAGGACCCAACGCGAAATAAGAGTTAAGCCACCCTCCCGACGCGAACCCTAGCCTTTCCACCACCATAGCGCCTCGAGCACAGTTGAACCACTATGTTTTATTTTTCTCGTGTTCCTGAATGCGCTGAATCTGCTCCTCGGAAAAACGCAGCCATCGGCCTTTTTTGGGGTAGACCTTGCGGCGAATCGTCGCGTAATCCATTTTGTCGATGTCTTGTTCGTCGCTCGCTTGCAGCTCGGGAGAGTCCGTCTGCTTGTTGATCAACTCGACAAGCCGTTTTTCCGCCTCTGGGTCGGCTACAGGTTTCGGTGTATCCCTGGCAGCGCGCCAGTTCGGGCGGTATTTGTCCCAGAGCCGCGTGACCAAGAAGCTCGGATCGTCCGGCGGGTATGCGGCGAAGTGAATAAGCCCCGTTTTCAGCACGTCCAACGGCAATGCTCCATAATGTTCGACGAGACGTTTCAAGTCTTCCTTGAGCTCCGTGCCGTTAACAAACGTCTGTTCTGACGAAAGGAATAGCGGAACGATATCCACGTGAAAGTTATCCTTCGACGTAAAAACGGAGCAGAATGGCAGATAATAAAGATAGGCCAGATCGATCTTGTGGCTCGGCTTGACCTTGCTTAGGAGTTGAGTTGGCAGCACCAGACAGAAGAAAATATTGCTCGCAAGCATGAACACGAAATACGGCAAGTGATCTCGCAGCGGTGGCCGCCGCTTCTGTATCCAGTTGGCCACGACAAATTCGACGTTTTCGGGCGCGCCCAGCAGGTCTAGGCCAAAACGAATCAGCCATTCCGAGTCGATGTTGTCAATAATGGTGTCGGTCATCTTCCGGGCATCCTGCAGCGACTTCGGTTTTCGCCAGGGACCTAATCCGGCCTTGACGTTTTGAACCATCGCATTGAGGTCGATGCCGGTGAGCGCACGCCGCCATTGCTTCGCATTGTTGCGTTCCAGTTCAAGAAATTCCCGTTTGCCCCAGCGGCTAATGGCTTCCGCTTCTGGGCTAAGCTCGAAAATAACGCCTTTCTGGTCGCCAAGCTGGACGTGCCTGCCACCGGCCAGCATCACCCGTCCCTCTGCGGTCTTGAGGTCGAATTTCCCGGCCAACTCGCCGCGCAGAATTCTGGCGTGGTGCACGTTCGGGTACGACTGAGATTCGGGTGTGCGTGTCGCGAGAGAACCGACGAGTTGCTCCGGCGTGCTGTTGCTGTGGATTGTCTTTTCGAGATCGGCAAGGCATTCCACGAAAAACAGAGGGGTGATGTTGGACAAATAAAAATTGTCGAGCATCACGGCCTCATCGAGATCGAGGCTCTCGAGCGACGATTTGTCGAATATCAGAAACGGCCCAAGCGGCATGGGTTGATTTTATGCTTCGTAACTGTCGAGAACGAGGACTTTCAGCGCCAAGGATCACACCCCTCGGGCGGACTAGGCCAATGTCACCTTTAGTTAACAGTTTGCATGCCTATTTGTGTAGTATGTGGGCCGCAGCCACCGTCTTTTCAAACCGGAGCTACCATGCCGCAACGAACGCCAACACCCGTCGACTCGCGTGAAGCGCGACCTCCGAAACGAACAGCGTCTTACAGGGCGCTCTTAATTTCTCAAAATGGTCGTCGATTCTACTTTGCGACGATTCCCGTAGATGAGTTATTTCCGTATTGCTTCGTTTCACGCCGGGACACAGACCCGCTAATCGGATTTCAACGGGCGCTTAACGAATCGCGAGCTGACGACATTGCCAGATATTTATCTCAGGGCAGCGGTTCGATACCGAGCAACATTGTGCTCTCTGCACAAACTGTGGCTGATCTCAAATACAGCGGGCGAGCAGTGACCATTTCATTTCATCCCCTGGCTGATTCTTTCCTTGTTCTTGACGGCCAACACCGCCTGTGGGGTTATCAAAAGTGCCCGGTCAGGCACCGTGTGCCTGTTGCGATATACGCTGGTCTGACGCGTGCAGAAGAGGCGAAATTATTCATAGACATCAACACGACCCAGCGAGGAGTGCCTGCCGCACTGCTCCTCGACATCAAACAGATTGCCGAGGTGGAATCTCACAAAGAGCAACTTTTACGAGAGTATTTTGATCGACTGAACAAGGACGCGAAATCGCCCCTCGTAGGAAAACTAAGCGCCGCAAAGTCTCTAACTGGGAGAATTTCGCGAGTCACATTTAATCGTGCGGTTACGAGTGCGCTGTCGGCCGGAGTGCTTCTGGAAGCAGACCCAGACTTTAGATACCGGCTCATCCTGAATTACCTTAACGCGTTCGATGCTGAACTTTCAGACAAACGTCTCCTTGTCCGTTCGGCATATTTTGAAGCGATAATGGAACTCCTCGATGAGGTGGTCCGAAGCACTATAGCGCTCCAAGGCAATGCCAAACAGGACTCCCTCCAAAAGACTATCAGACCGCTTGCCCAACTAAACTTTGCCGGATCGACGAGCGGACGTGCGTTGCCCACCAAAAAGGTAATTGTGTCTGCACTCCAGGCGGCGCTGCGCCAGAATTTGCCTCTATCGGAAGAAATGCTTTGATTCTGCCGAAGGAAGTAATCTGGCAAGAGTTTAGAGCCTCTGCACTCGGCGCAATACCTGCTGAGAGCGTCGCCGGGCCCGGCGCGGGTAACTCTCTCGATCACTGGTATCGACGCGGATATTTCACGGTACGATCTGCGAACCGTCACCGCTTTGAGCTCCGATCAGCGCCGGCGGATATCGGAGGCGCACTCCTCGCTGACGTGGAGCATTTTCTCGATTGTGCAGCTGAGCACCAAGTTTCCCTTTGGCGGCACGTGAATACGGCACATTGGCTGAGTCCCGCATGGATGAGTGTGACTTTTTACTATTGGGCGTTTTTTCTCGGACTAACCATTACCCGTCTTCTGGGGAGGACAGTTTGGTTTTTGGATAAGGAAACTGTTCGCGCACTGCTCGCGGCGGCACCGGCGCCTGCAAAAAGCCCAGGTTCCGGGTGCTTCGTGTTTTCGTGCGGCGCGGTCACGAGTCTGAGCGAACGCGATCTGACGCTGACAAAAGCCGGTGGACGAGTCCACGATGAACTCTGGTCACAATGGTCTGGAATTTGCGAATCGACATTCAAGCGCTTTGCAAAAGGATCCAGCACCTCGCAAGAGGAAAGATTGTTTGCGGTCCTTAATCGATCCTACCAAATACTCGGGACGTCCTGGCCGAGCGCTTTTCGTAATCGGGTGAACTATTTGCCCGGTTTCGCCTACTCGGCTGTGCGGCGGGACCGAGTCTTAACGTCTCTCCGATACCTGCGGGACCCACTAACTTACGACTGCGCGCTGCTGATCGACAAGTTAGAAGCGAGTGTCACGAGGGTCGGGCGTCCCTCGGCCATGGTCGATCAACCACAAGCGGTAGCGGAACTTCTCGTTCACCACACGTTTGCGCTGCACGCCCTGACGGACGCGCTCTACTGGGAAGTAATAGGGCGACATCGCCTCGACCGCCGTTGGGCGGACGGCCGGATCCGCTTCCTGAAAAGTAACGACATCTACACTGCCAAGGAGCCGTGGCCGTGTTGAGCGCGAATAAAACCAATTTGATTAACGCGACTGTGGAACAAAGAGCCTAGCTCTCGTGACAGACGTCCGACTATGCCTTTTCTATGCCTAAACTCGGAGCGACGCGAGCCAAAACCACCCAACTTAAATTCGCAAATTCATTCAATTTTGGAGCGTTTTATCGGGTTCTCTCGTGCTGCGTCCGCCCCGGAATTGCCCTCATAGCCCGGGGAGTCATCGCTCCTGATGGGAAATTCCCAGCCGGTTCGCAGAATCGAAAAACCGAAACGAAGTCCGTAGAAAAATCTCAATGCGTGGACACCCCCCGCGCTCGCCGTTACCCGCGACCCACCACCCCCACGGGGAGGACCCTGTAATGGTCCAGAAAGATTTAAGCCACCCTCCGAAGGTCAAGGTCGCCGAGTTCGAGCGCGCCGGGCCGTCACAGAAACGAAAGGATCGTGCCGGTCGGGTAGGTGCCCGTCTTGCGCTGCTTGCCGTCGGCTTTCGTGTCGGCCACGCGCACTCGGCCCTCAGACTCTAACACCTTCAACACTTTGCGGATCTGGGTCGGGAGAAATGCAGTGTCGTCGGCCACATACCTCTCGATCGCCTCAATCCTCACCCCCGCCACCTTCTCGAACCTGCGTAGTAGGTCGGCTTTCAGCTCATCCTCAAAAGATCGTGCATAGAAAATTTCCTGGTTGGGATCGGTAGCGTCAGAAAAACCGAATTCTCCAAGTGGATCGACCGTCCACATCGCTTGTTTCATTTTGAGGTGGCCAACGGCGTTGTCGGACGCGAAAAACAGGTAATACACAACCTTGTTCTGCTGGTCGCGAAGCTCGAACGATCGAACGAAGCGTACGATCCCGCGAAGCTTTTTGCGATAGATTTCGGCGAGCTGCGCGACGCGATTCCCGGCTGAATCGAGGACCGCGAATGGTTCATCGCCACCGAACACAGCGCGAATGTGTGCACGGACGGCATCGCTCGGATGAACCAAAAAGCGATTCATGAAGCTGACCATGAGGGTGACGAATACTTCGCACTTGGGATTGGCGAGCAGTCGCTTCATTAACGTCATCGGAATGCCCTCGAAACCAAACGGATCGATCATCGCGAACGTCGGCGCGAGGCTGCGTTGGGTCCGGTCGATCTCGTCGAGGAGCTTCGTCAGCGTAGGCTCGAAGTCGCCGCAGCGCACCTCTCTTTTAAAATTGGCGGGGCAATTAAGCAATTCGATCTCTTTCGTCAGGTGATCGGCGCGATCGAGCCGCTGCTCGATGAAAAGGAACACGAGTTCTTCCGACAGCCGAGCCTGGTGCCTCTTCGCGGTATCGAGCGCGATGATCGGCGAGCCTGGCTCCCCGCCGGTGTATTTTCCGGGTCCAGCAAACCCGTCGAGGTAAACGACCCGCGACTCCCGATTCATGATCGGATACCAGGCGCCGAGGTACCTACGCAAAATCTTGTGTTTCGCCAGTGTGTGGGGAACCATCTCCCAAAGCATGGTTTCAGGCATAGGCAAGTACCTATTAAAGCAGAAGAACCTTGTGGGAAACTACGGCCAGACGTACGATTCGCTCCGAGGCTGACCATGGCAGACACATCGCAGATCGAATGGACGGACGCGACCTGGAATCCAGTCACGGGCTGCACGAAGATCAGTCCGGGTTGTAAGCACTGTTACGCGGAACGTCTCGCGCGACGCCTGCAGCTGATGGGGCAAACGAACTACCGAAATGGCTTCAAACTTACGCTTCAGCCTCACATGTTGGAGCTGCCTCTTCGGTGGAAGGCTCCGAGGCGAATTTTCGTGAACTCGATGAGCGATCTGTTTCACGAGGACGTTCCAATCCAATACGTAAAGCGCGTTTTCGACGTTATGGTCCGAGCGCACTGGCATCAGTTTCAGGTGCTCACCAAGCGAGCGGACCGTCTTCGAGCACTCAACCGGGAACTCCCGTGGCCGGCGAACGTTTGGCAGGGTGTCAGCGTCGAAAGCGAGCGCTACCTCAATCGCGTCGACGATCTCCGTCGTACAAACGCCGCAGTGAAGTTTCTGTCCCTCGAACCTCTACTCGAAGCGCTGCCGAGCCTAAATTTGCGCGGCATCGATTGGGTGATCGTCGGCGGAGAATCGGGACCAGGCGCGCGACCGATAGATGAGAGATGGGTGATCGGCATCCGCGAAACGTGCAAGCGTGCGGGCGTGGCGTTCTTCTTCAAACAGTGGGGCGGCGTACAAAAGAGCAAAACGGGCCGGACTCTGGAGGGAAGAACTTGGGATGAAATGCCTGCCGACTCGGCGCTCGCGTTGGTCTGAATAAGCTTCCGTCTGACCAGGTTTCAACTAACCTCGCGATGCTGATCAGGAATAATCTGAGTGTCTGGCGTCGCGACGCATTGCCAAAACCTAACTGGGGTGTTTAAATCTCATTCGCAACGATGGGAAACACCACTCGCAAAACGGAATCCAAGCCACTGAATCGAAGCCGGCACGCCGCGAGGACGGCCAAGCAGGACGAGTTCTACACCCAGTACGTCGACATCCAGAAAGAGGTCGAGGCCTACCTCGAGTTCGACCCCGACACTTTCCGCGGCAAGGTCGTCTACTGCAACTGCGACGACCCATTCGAGAGCAACTTCTTCAAGTACTTCGCCGCCAACTTCAACAAGCTCGGCCTCACAAAGCTCGTCACCACCAGCTACGACGGCTCCCCCATCGCTGGCCAGGGCACCTTGTTCCCGGAATACAACGAGGGGAATGGCAAGCGCCCGAAGCCCAAGGCGCTCGCCGTCACCCTCGACCGTGTGAAAGATGAGGACGGAGACGGCGCTGCGAACGTGACCGACGTCGAGCTTTTCTTGAAACGGAATAAAGCTGCCAGGATAGCTTTGAAAGCTGATGAGTACCCCGGGGGCGATTTCCGCAGCCCCGAGTGCATCGCGCTTCTGAAAGAGGCGGACATCGTCGTGACCAACCCGCCCTTCTCCCTGTTCCGCGAGTACGTCACACAGCTCGTGGAATACGGGAAGAAGTTTCTGATCATTGGCAACGTCCAGGCGCTCACCTACAAGGAGGTCTTTCCGCTCATCAAGGCCAACAGGCTGTGGATGGGTGTCACCATCCACAGCGGCGACCGTGAGTTCCGCGTTCCCAACCATTACCCGCTGAACGCCGCGAGTTGCCGCGTCGACGAAAATGGCGTCAAGTACATCCGCGTTAAAGGCGTCCGCTGGTACACAAACCTAGACCATGGCCGCCGCCACGAGGAGTTGCCTCTCATGACCATGGCGGACAATCTGAAGTTCAGCAAACACAAGGAGCTCAAGGGGAAGGCCGCATACGACCGGTACGACAACTACGATGCAATCGAAGTATCGTTCACCGACGCGATCCCTAGCGACTACGACGCAATCATGGGCGTCCCCATCACCTTCCTCGACAGGTACAACCCCGACCAATTCGAAATCGTTGGCAGCTACAACAATGGCGAGCACGGCGAAGAGATCGGCGCCTTCAAGGTCCCAATTATCGTGAGCGGAAAGCCAATGAACTGGAACGGTCCGGTCGTCAAAGGTACGCCTCTTTACAAACGCATCCTCATCCGCCGCCGTGCCCGGCGCGGAAGACGGACGACAAAGTGAATACCACCCTGAAAGTCGACATCACCGTCGCCGACATCTGCGCCGGGTTTGTGTACAACCAATTAGAAGGCAAGGGGCTGTTCGGGCTAGGCGGAAAGCTCACCATTCAGCCGGAGTACCAGCGCAACTACATCTATGCCGACGGCGGTGGCAAGAAAGAGGCGGCGGTCATCGAATCGCTGCTCAAGGGGTATCCGCTCGGGCTGATCTACTTCAACAAAGTCGGTGACGACAAACTCGAAGTGCTGGATGGCCAGCAGCGGATCACCAGTATCGGACGGTTCGTTACGAACAAGTTCGCAATCGTGGATAATGGCAATCCGAAAAATTTCGACAGCCTGCCCGTCGACCAACAAGCCAAGATTTGGGACTCGAAACTGCTGATCTACGAGTGCGAGGGCACGGAGACCGAGATCAAGCAATGGTTTGAGACTATCAACATCGCAGGTGTGCCTCTCAACGCCCAAGAGCTAATGAACGCCATCTACTCCGGATCGTTCGTGACGCTTGCGAAGGCGGAGTTCAGCAACAGTCAGAATTCAAACATTCAGAAATGGAGCGCGTACATCAAGGGCAGCGCAAACCGGCAGGACTTCTTGGAGCAGGCGCTGAACTGGGTGAGCAAGGGCGATATCGGCAGCTACATGAGCCGGCATCGCAACGATAACAACATCAATGAGCTGAAGACCTACTTCAACAGCGTGATCGACTGGGTTTCGACAGTGTTTACCGACGTTCTCCCAGAAATGAAGGGATTGGAATGGGGCAGGCTGTACGAGGAGCACCACGGCAAATCCTACGATCCAAAGAAGATTTCAGACGATGTGAAAAGGCTCGCCGCCGATCCCTACGTCACGAAGCGAAAGGGAATCTTCGAGTTTCTCTTGGGCGGCTCGGTAGACGCAAAGTTGTTGGAGGTCCGGGTCTTCGACACACCGGTCAAGCGGGCCACATACGCTAAGCAGACGCAGACAGCGGGGGCCAAAGGCGAGTCCAACTGTCCGCTCTGCGCGATTGGGCACGACGCGAACAAGAGCAGAATCTATAAAATCGACGAAATGGACGCCGACCACGTTTCCGCATGGAGCAAGGGCGGCGAAAGCTCGGCCGAGAACTGCCAGATGCTCTGCGTTACCCATAATCGGGCCAAAGGTAATCGATAACTGGGGGTTCCACAGCCCGGCGCGTGGAGCACGACCAGCGCTCGATTCAACTTTGCTCACAATCCGCTTTTTTGCGTGGCCTGGTGAAGCCCAGATTGTTTCGCTTCGTTCTCCTGTCCTCGGGTTCATATCGAACGTTGGCCGGATGAAAAAGAGCGCGACTGTTGCGCTGATCCTGCTCGCGTTCAGATTCCGCCGGATTGATGCCCAATTCAGCGAGCTCGATCGCGCAGAAGTTTTTACGCGTGATGGCGGCGCGAAGGTCCGCGATGAGCGAATCCACTTCCATGGCTGTGCGATCGACCGGGGATTCGGCTTCGGCTGCGAACTGCGCGTCGACGGTCTGTCCATCAAACACCAGGCGCTCAGGATGGAAGAGCAGGATTTTGCCGATCTGCGCGAACGTCCTGGCGCGCAGCGACAGCTGGTCGCGCAGCTTCGCGATCTGCTTTTCAAGGGCGCTTTGCTCGAGCATGAGCTTCCCGATCGCCAGCGGGGTTTCGCGTTCCGAATTCGTCATTGGGCGCGCTCGCTCCCGAATTTGCGGTGGACGATTCGCAGACCGGAATGGCGAGGCGCCTGAGCGACGGTGAACGCGGCCGAACTTCTCAATAGCGTTTCGCCTACCTCGTCCCACGACGGATGAATTTCGCGTCCCTGAACGTAAAGTTTCAGCGCGCGATCCGTGGGGATGCCGAGCTGGTGCGAGATGACCGCTGCCAGGACGCGCTGCCCGATGGTTGTCTCCATTCGTTCGTCCTCCTCGAAAATGTGCTCAAAAGCGGTGTAGTGGATAAGTAATCCACAACACCGACCTAAAATCGGACTTTCTCGACCGCCTTCCGCTGGTGATCGGGCGAAAGATGCGCGTAGCGCAGCGTCGTTGCAAAAGACGCGTGCCCAGCGAGCTGCTGTATCTGCAGAAGCGGAACTCCTGCAGACGCCAGCCGACTGCAAAAAGTGTGCCGGAGATCGTGCCAGCGGAACTTCGACGCGAGCGCAGCTTTCTTCACCGCACGCTCGAACCAGCGACGACGATCAACCGCGCTCAAGTTGCGCTCGGGCGTGATGTAAATCTGCCCCGCCCTCGCTCGCCGTCTCATGCGCGCAAGACAGCGCCGCGCGGCGCGATTGATCCGCACCGTCCGCGGTCCGGTCTTGCCGTCCACGAGAACCATGGACTCTCGCCGTTTCCAGTCCGACCATCGCGCGTGAAATTGCTCGCCGCGCCGCATGCCGGTCAAGATCGCCAGTTCGAGTTCGTCCGTCTTCGCCGGGTGCTCCCGCTTAATTTCAGCGAGCACCTGCGACTGCTCATGGCGCTGCAGATAACGAACGTGAATCCGCGCTTCGCCTCTGCGTCGCACTCGGCCGGCAGCCAGCGGATTGACCTCCAGGAGTTCCTCGCGAACGCCGTAGGCGCACACGGACGAAACCAGCGAGTGGTAGCGGTTGAAACTGCCGTGGCTGAGCCGCCGCTGCGCGGCGATATCCGCGAGAGCGTGAGCAAACGTTCGCGCTTTGAAACTCCGAATCCTCAGATTTCCGATGACGGGGAGGAGCACGCTGAGCCGGACATGGTCGGCGCGAAGGGATGACTTGCGGATTCCACTCGCTGCTTTCTCCGCGAGCGCCAGCTCGGCCAGATCGCGGAAGCGCGTCGCGCGTACTTTTTTCGGCGCGGGTCCGCTCAAGTCTTTCGCTTCCTTGCGACCAGCAACGTCGCCTCCTTGATCCCGATGAGTTTCAGCCTGCCCTCGATCTCCCAGACGTCGCGGCCGAAAACCGATTCATAGCGGTTTGGCAGGAGCGCTTTCCAATAACCACCGCCCATCTGTACGACGAGAATTCTGAGTGCGCTCATTGTCCGCGTCTCCCCAAAAGTGCCTGCTCCAGCCCTGGTGAGCGGGTTTGTTCGCGCCAGGAACCGCCGTGTGCGATTTAAAATCCCCCAGCGACTCGTGAGCGCCGGATTCTCAGCCCCCGAACGCTCTGCGGACCAGCTTCCGCCATCCGCTCTCCTCGGAATCCCGCCCGGCGGAAGTGGCCTGAGCCGCATCTTCGTCGGGCACAATCAGCAGATCGTCCCCTCTGCACCACGAGGTGTGCTGCGATCCCGTGTGCCGGTCGGAATATTTCACGGTGACTTTCCCATCGACCTCGGACGAAACGATGCTTCCGAAAACATTGAAGAACTCCGGCACGAGCACGCGCCTGCCGACGAAATGCGAGCCACGCTCTCCTCGCGCTCTGGCGGACGTGACGGAGTAAATCCCGTCCAGTCTCGCGCCCACTTCTCGAATTATTTCCTCGACAACCTCTCCTTCGACCCCGTCGACCGCGCACCATTTCACGAGCGTGAAACCGCTGTCGTGTTGAAGACGAAGCCCAGCCTCGGCCGCGCGCTCGAACAGCCCTCGAAGTTTTTCGTCGTCAATCCAGGTGAACGAAGTCGTTGGAGCAGGCTCCTGGTCATTCAGGATCAGCAACAAATCGGCGCCCGAGCCGGAATGGATCACGTCGACACCGACCTCCGGATTCTTGAACGACTCCCGACGATAGGAAACGTTCACGACTCCGTCCTCACCGACGGCCTGCAGCCGGCCGAAATTGCGGATCGAAGAAATAAAAACCTGCGCGCCCAGAAAGTCTTTGCCGCGGGCGCTGAGAGCTTGTCCGAGCGCGAAGATCGAAAGCTCTCTCAGGTTTTTGCCCATCTGCTCGATGACGGCCTGCTCGATCTCCTCGTCGTCGCGGTCTCGTTGCGAAGCGGCTGAAGCAGAGCGCGCCACGATAAGAAATCCCGAATCGTATTCGAGCCTCAGACCGAGCGCTTCGATACGCTTGAACAAAGCCTCTTCTTTTCCTTCTTCGGCCATTCGTTCCTCCCTGTTCATTTCGACCCCGCCTCGGATGCGATGCGGCGGACCACGCGGAAAAATTCTTCGCGGCCTCTTCCGTCGTCGGGCTCGCCTTGGGACTCGACGCGAGGGGGTGGCTGGTGATTGTTTTTCGCGACGAACAATCCAAACTGCGGTTGCGGCTCGGACCCCGATAATCGGTACTCCCAGATTCCCGCGCCCGGTCCGTGAACGCCGTCGCGACGACGCCTCTCGACCCGGAGGCGATACGGCTCCTTGCGGAGATTCCGCAGCTGCGCGCTGAGACTGGCTTCGGGGAAATGCGCCGGTGCGTAGATCGCTTCGAGCGCGGCTTTCATTTCACGCAAAGTTTTCCACTCACCCCGGAGCAGGTAGAGCCGGACCCGCTCGATCTGCAGCGAGAGCCGAGCGCGGTCCAGCTTCGGCTCGTAGGCCGCGCCCCCGAAAGTTTGCAGCGTCATCACGCAGCACCCTCGTCGCGATTTGGTATTACCCTCGCCCGGAAGCCTTTCCGATTTAGGTGCTCCACCACCTCGATCGCGCGCGCTCCGCGCAGAATCTCTTTCTCACGGTCGGTCAGGATTCGCTTGCGACCGTTCAGAAACACTCCGACGGTTTCGCGACACCACACAAAACAGGTTTCAGTTCCCCCCGCGTGCGGGGGGGTAGGGGGGGTTGGTTTCTTTGATCCAATTACAGATCTATGCTTGAGTCCGCCACTTCTGGCGGTGAAGTCCGCCACAGGTGGCGGAGTTGGAGAGGCATTCAAGTCCGCCACATCTGGCGGAGTTGAAAGGGAAAACTTCTTCGGATTCAGGACCCAGATGATCATGCGGCAGTAGGTCGTGTGCTTCACCCTGACGTAGCCACCAGTTCGTAGCCGCGCCATCCAGCGTTCGAGGGTTCGCACCGGCCAGCCAGATTCTTCGGAAATCTCCGGGTAAGTGAAGGCGTGACCACCGAAAACGAGTCCATCGCTTTTGGTCTGCCTAGTGACGAGCCACCCGAACAAAAAAACCGACTCACCCATCGCATCGGAATGTTTTTTTTCAAACAGACCGCCGCGAACGCCAGAGTTGAACGCGCTCTGACGGGAAGGTTTCCGGACTTTGGAGGGTGCGATCGCGGCCGTGAACGGCTCGCGAAATTCTACCTGGCGCTTTGCGAGAGGAACGGAAGCGGCGGCCATCACGGGCGCTGAAGCCTGCGAAAAACTCGCGTGAAAACATCCGCGGGAATTCGCAGCGTCACATAGCCGCGTTTGCCTTCCGAACGAGGCCGGCCGATTTGGAGGACGCCCGGCTCGGCCTGAAAGAGATCACGCACGCGGTCATCGCTGAGCTTCAACATCTCGGCGATCTCCTTGACCGTGTAGACCCGGACGCACGGACCCTCAGAGCCGACTTCCGCCGGAACTGGCATTCGCGCGAGTTTGGCCGCTGGCTGCATCAAGTGTGGACGTTCGCCCGAAAAGCAACGGCGGTCAAGATGGACAAAAAGCCTTTATTTCGTCCGGGGGTGGGACAAAAAACCGCATTTCGTCCGGGGGGAGGCTCGTACTGTTACCGTCTTGCCATGTGTCAAGGGATGGAGTATGGTCGCGCGCACCATGGGAGACTCGAAGCGGAAAATAAGCAAGGCCGAAGAAAAACGCCGCACGCGTCAGGCGGCTGCGCTGAAAAAGACGCTGGCCAGTCCGGAAGCACGCGCGCGCATGAGCGCGGCCGCCAAAAAAGCATTGGCCGATCCGGAGGTGCGCGCGCGAAGGGCCGCCGCTATCAAGAAGGCGCTGGCTGATCCGAAGGTGCGAGAACGGATGAGCACGGGGATCAAGAAAGCGTGGACTCCCAAGCGCCGTGAAGCCCAACGCGCGGCGACCCGGAAGATCATGGCTGACCCCGAGATCAACGCGCGAAGGATGGCGGGTGTGAAAAAGGCCTGGAGCGACCCTGAGTTTCGCGCTCGCAGAGGGGCGCAACTTAGAGAGGCGTTGACTGATCCCAAGGTGCGCGCACGCAGGATCGCCCAATTGAAGAAAACTACATCCGATCCCGTAGCAAGGGCGAGCCGGAGTCTCCGGCTGAAAAAAATGCACGCCGACGCCCGCGCCGGTCTTGCGGCCCTGAGAGAAATTGAAGAAGCCCGAGATCGCGGCCTCGGCCGCCCACCCAAGAAAGAAAGGAACGCACGCATCGAAGAACTTCACCAGCTCGGCCTGACCGACAGAAATATCGCACGAGAGACAGAGCCCGACTTCGCCGAGAATCCAAAAAAAGCAATGGACCGGGTCCGCAGCGTACGGAAGCGAATCAAGAAGTTGAAAAAAACAGGAGAATCCCACGATGAGCCGAAAATTTTACACGACGGTCGAAGTAGCGAAGACCACGGGCGTGAAACGCTCAACGTTGCAGCACTGGATTAAGACCGGAAGAATCTCGGCTCCGCGGGTCCTCCTCGTCGACGGAAAAGCTGTGCGGCTCTGGACCGAGGATCAGGTGGAGCAGGTGCGGCAATTGATGCGGCTAAAAACCGCGTTCATCGATCCGAAGGTACTTGCTCGCATTCGCGAAGCCGCGAAGAAATCGTGGGCTGATCCGAAGGTGCGCGCGCGCCGAGCTGCTGCGCCAAAGAAGCTGTGGGCCACTCCCGAGATGCGTGCTCGCCTGAGCGCAGCCGCGAGGAAATCGTGGGCTGATCCGAAGGTGCGCGCACGCCGAGCTGCTGCGCTAAAGAAGCTGTGGGCCACCCCCGAGATGCGTGCTCGCCTGAGCGCAGCCGCGAGGAGATCGTGGGCTGATCCGAAGGTGCGTGCGCGCCGAGCTGCCGCGCTAAAAAGGCGCAGGGACGGCGAATGGCACACAAAATGAAGATTGAAGCGCGGCGTACTATCGAACGGAGCCAAACCAGGAGGAGAACGCAATCATGCTGAAGGCGTACCGTCGGCACAAGGAGTCGTGCGCGCACCGCGACGAAGGACGAGCGTACTGGACCTGCCGCTGCCCGATTTGGGTCCAGGGATTTCTTGGGGGCGAGGAAATCAGGAAGTCGCTCGGCCTGCGGGATTGGCAGAAGGCCGATAAAAAGCTGCGAGAGTGGGAGACGACTGGCCTGCCCGCGAAGGAAACCGGCGAAGCGGTAGGCATCGCGGCGGCGGAGAGAGATTTCCTAGCGAGGTGCGAAGCCGAGAAGCTGAAAAAATCCAGCATCGATCGCTACCGGATTATTTTTCGCGAACTCGATCGATTCGCGGCCGCAGAAGGCTTCCGCTTTCTCAAACAGATCGATGCTCCAGCGCTCAATCGATTCCGCGCGACATGGAAGGGAAGGGACGGGCAGGAGAGCAGCGGGCTCACCGATCTGAAAAAACTCGAACGGCTCCGCAGCTTCTTCCGGTTCGCGCTCGACAACGGACAGATCCAGCAGAACCCGGCGGCCGCCATCCGCAATCCAAAAATCCGGCCGAACCCGACGCTACCGTTTTCGCAAGAGGAGATGCGGCTCATCCTCGAAGCTACGGCTAAGAAAATCGCTGCAGCGAAACCGGCCGCTAAAAACAAAGCGCGGCGCCTGCGTGCGCTGATCCTGCTTCTCAGGTACTCGGGCCTGCGGATCTCCGACGCCATCGGCTGCGCCGCCGAGAGTCTCCAAAACGGAAAACTGTTTCGCTACACACAAAAAACCGGACAGCACGTCTACTGCCCGCTGCCAGCCTTCGTCGTTGAGGAGCTGGAGAGCCTGCCTCGGGTGAGCGATCGCTACTGGTTTTGGACCGGCGGCGGAACAGTGGAGAGCGCAAGAAAAAAATGGAGCAAGGCGCTGGCGGACCTGTTCGTCGACGCCGAGGTGAGTGGCGGTCACGCGCACCGCTTCCGCGACACGATGGCCGTCGAACTTCTGAAAGCGGGCACGCCGATCGAACGCGTTTCGATTCTGTTGGGACACTCGAGCGTGCGGATCACCGAGAAGCATTACAACCCGTGGAATCGCGCGCGGCAGGAGCAGGCCGAAGCGGACGTCGCGCGATCTTGGGCCACTGATCCGATCGTGCTTATTGAAACGAAGTACAAAATAAGTACACGACCGAGCTAAGTGGTTTTAGAAAGAATGGCGGGGACGACGGGACTCGAACCCGCGACCTCTGCCGTGACAGGGCAGCGTTCTAACCAACTGAACTACGTCCCCCGCGAAGGGATACAAATCTGGCGGGCGGTTACGGATTTGAGCCGCGAACCTTCCCACTGTAAGCGCGAACCAAGAAACTATAGCACAGCATCGAACTGATGATAAGCGTCGCGAAAACAAGGCGCTTCCGCGAAATTCAGTATCCCACTACTTTTTCGATTGGGACGAGAGATTCCTAGGACGAGGCGCAACGAAATCAGGGCTCTGGCCTTTATGTCAGTTTTTGTGCTGGTTTTCTCGCAACCCGCGATAAAGCAGGTTCAGCCTTGCCGATTTTGCGTCACAAAAGCCCTGACTTCTTGGCATGATCGAGCAATCCCAGTTCGTCGTCCGGGTTGTCTTTCTGCGTTTTAACTTCGGCGTATAACTCCCGAGCTTTGCGAATTGCTGTTTCATTTTCGCGTCCCGGCACCGTCTCGCTGTGACCGCTTACGTGAGCCAATAGCATCGCTGCTCCCAGGAAGATCAGTTCATCATTTTCCATGCTGGACGCTCCGCACCCGGGTTTCTGAGCTTTTTGACGACTACAACTCCACTACATTCGATTTTCTGCGGGGGTAAGTGGTGGGCGGTCACGGATTTGAACCGCGGACCTTCCCGGTGTAAGCGGGACGCTCTAACCGCTGAGCTAACCGCCCAAATGAACTCCGGTATCGTAACAGAATCCCCACAAAAAGTTTAGCACCGAGAGCCATGACGTTCGAATTTTTGCCGCTTTTGCGTTACTCGCGAGAGTATTTTCGCTTCTTACCCCTCACGATTTTGAGGTGAAGATTTTCCCTCCGTTTCCCGATATTCAAAACGAAGAGAAAGTGAAGCTAAATGACTGAAATTGTTACACCTGTACCTTAGTACAGGTGCCAAAAATTGACTGTTCTGCGGTACAGGTTTTGAAGCAGCGAAAGGGATGTTAGCTGTTTCACTACGAGCGGCGCAGCCCGTGAAAATTCCAACAGGGTGACATGCTACGCTCGGTCATCGAGTGGTTCTAGTACCACTCCCGGACAATCATGTCTTCACGACTCGGCGAAATTCTGGTCAAAGACAGCCTGATCACTGCGGATCAGCTCAAGCAGGCGCTTGAGCACCAGAAAAAGAGTGGCGGCCGTTTGGGCACTTGTCTGGTGAAGCTGGGGCTCGTGAGCGACGACGACATCACGGCAGTCCTTTCCCGCCAGTACGGCGTGCCTTCCATCAACCTGAAATTCTATGAAGTGGATCCCGCGGTCATCAAGTTGGTGCCGCAGGAGACCGCCGTACGGTATCAGATCGTTCCGCTGTCGCGGGTCGGCTCGACTTTGACCATCGCGATGACCGATCCAACGAATGTGTTCGCGATGGATGATATCAAGTTCATGACCGGGTTCAACGTCGAGCCGGTGGTGGCCTCCGAAACCGCGATCAGCGAAGCGATTCAAAAATTCTACGGCGACGTCGAGAGTGTGGGCGAACTCGACAAGGTGATGAAAGACCTTGCCGGCGAGGAGGCGGCGCTGGAAATTTCCGCGGACGAAGCGGAAATGGATCTGGCCACTCTGGAGAAAGCCGCCGAAGAGGCGCCGATCATTAAGCTGGTGAACTTGATTCTGACGGACGCGGTTAAGCGCGGAGCGAGCGACATACATATCGAGCCTTACGAAAAGGAATTTCGCGCGCGGTTCCGCATCGACGGAATTCTGCAGAACGTGATGGCGCCGCCGATGAAGCTAAAGGACGCGATCACCAGCCGCATCAAGATCATGGCCAAGCTGGACATCAGCGAAAAGCGCCTGCCGCAAGATGGTCGCATCATGATCAAGTATTTGAAGGACGGAAAAAAGAAAGAATTGGATTTTCGTGTTTCCACGGTTCCAACATTGTTCGGCGAGAAAGTCGTCATGCGTTTGCTGGACAAAGAGAACCTGCGTCTGGACATGACCAAGCTGGGCTTTGAACAGGAGTCGTTGACCAAATTCGAGCGGCAAATTTTGAAGCCCTACGGAATGGTGCTGGTAACGGGGCCCACTGGTTCCGGTAAGACCAACACGTTGTACTCGTCGGTCGCACGATTGAACACGCACGAGACGAACATCATGACGGCCGAAGATCCCGTCGAATTCCAGTTGCCGGGAATCAATCAGGTGCAGATGAAGGAACAGATCGGATTGAATTTCGCGTCCGCTTTGCGAGCCTTCTTGCGCCAAGACCCCAACATTATTCTGGTCGGCGAAATTCGAGACTTTGAAACGGCGGAAATCGCGGTAAAGGCGGCGCTTACCGGACACTTGGTTCTCTCCACCCTGCACACCAATGATGCGCCTTCGACCATCAGCCGATTAATGAACATGGGTATCGAGCCCTTTCTGGTGGCTACCTCGGTAAACCTGATCTGCGCGCAGCGCCTGGTGCGCCGGATTTGTGTCGGGTGCAAAGAGCCGATGCAAATTACGCCGGAGGCCCTGGTGGATGCAGGGTACACGCCGGAGGAAGCGCAAACGACCGTGATTCAGCATGGGCGAGGCTGCAGTACCTGCAACAACACGGGATACAAGGGCCGGGTCGGCTTGTATGAAGTCATGGAAATTACCGACGAGTTGCGCGAATTGATCCTGGTGGGTGCCTCGGCTTTGGAACTCAAAAAGAAGGCGATTGAGCTGGGGATGATCACTTTGCGCCGCAGCGGCCTTACCAAGTCGGCGTTGGGACAAACCACCTTGGAAGAAGTGGTACGCGAGACAGTTCTGTAAGCGGAGGAAATGATGGCTGGCATCACACTAAGCGAGCTCCTGAAAAAAATGATCGAGATGTCCGGGAGCGACTTGCACCTTTCGACCAACAGCGCGCCGCGCGTGCGCGTGCACGGAAAACTGCGGCCGCTCGATATGCCGCCACTGACCGCGGCCGATACCAAGGCTCTCGCTTACAGCGTCTTGACCGACGTGCAGAAGCACCGGCTCGAGGAAAACCTCGAATTGGACTTCTCGTTCGGCTTGAAAAGCCTGGCACGCTTCCGCGGCAACATCTTTCATCAGCGCGGCGCGGTCGCGGCTGTGTTCCGTACCATTCCGTGGGAAATCAAATCGTTCGATGCACTCGGACTTCCTCCCGTGGTGCGCGGACTGTGCGACAAGCCCCGTGGACTCGTGCTGGTAACCGGGCCCACCGGGTCAGGAAAGTCCACCACGCTCGCGGCTATGCTCGACAAAATCAACAACGAGCACGAAGAGCACATGATCACGATTGAAGATCCGATCGAATTCCTGCACAACCATAAGAAGTGCCTGGTCAATCAGCGGGAAGTGCATTCGGATACGCATTCGTTTTCGAATTCGTTGCGAGCCGCGTTGCGCGAAGATCCTGACGTGGTGCTGATCGGCGAAATGCGTGACCTGGAAACCATCGAGTCTGCGTTGCGTATCGCCGAAACCGGCCACCTAACCTTTGCGACCCTGCACACCAACTCCGCGATCTCCACGATCAACCGTATCGTGGACGTGTTTCCAGCGCACCAGCAGCCGCAAGTGCGCGCCCAGCTTTCCATGGTGCTCGAAGGAATTCTTTGCCAATCGTTGCTTCCAAAAATTGACGGGCGCGGACGCGCGATGGTTATGGAGATTCTGATTCCGACGGCGGCTATCCGCAACCTGATTCGCGAAGACAAAATTCACCAGGTTTACTCAGCAATGCAGACCGGGACCGGCCAATCCGGCATGCAAACATTTAACCAGAGCCTCGCCAATGCCTACTTCCAGAAGCAAATCACGCTGGATACTGCCATTGCGCGATCTTCACATCCAGACGAGCTGCAAGATTTGATCAATCGGGGAGTGACTTCGGCGCCCGCGGGTAGCGCCAAAGTTCCAGTCCGGCGCTAAGCGCTGAAAGGAAGAGGAGGGAATAGATCATGCCGGTATTTACATATCGCGGAGTGAACAAGACGGGGGACACCGTCGCGGGGGAACGGACCGCAGCCACCAAGGCCGAGCTACAGGCCGCGCTGCGACGCGAGCAGATCAGCGTCAGTAAGCTGTCCGAAAAGGGGAAAGAGTTCAACATTCCCTCGTTCGGCGGCAACGGGGTAAGTTCGAAGGAACTTGCCATCTTTACACGCCAATTCTCCGTCATGATCGACGCGGGCCTCCCGCTCGTTCAGTGTCTGGAAATTCTCGCTGGGCAACAGGAGAACAAAACTTTCCAGAAAGTGCTGAATGGCACGCGTGCTTCGGTAGAAGGTGGCTCAACCTTATCTACGGCAATGAAGCAGTACGACAAGGTGTTCGATGCTCTCTACTACAACATGGTGGAGGCTGGCGAGACCGGTGGTATTCTCGACACCATTTTGCAAAGGCTTTCGAGTTACATCGAGAAGAACGTCAAATTGAAACGCGCCGTGCAATCAGCCGCGATCTATCCGACGGCGGTTATGGGTATCGCGGGGGGCGTGATCATTCTACTCCTGTGGAAGGTCGTACCGATCTTTACCTCGCTGTTTAATGGCCTGGGCGTTGATCTGCCACTGCCAACACGCATCGTGATTATGCTGAGTAACTTTATCGGCAGCATCTACGGCTTGGTGATCGCGATGTTTGTGGTGGGTACGGGTTTCGCGATCAAGTTTTGGTATGGCACTCCAGCGGGCCGGATGGCAATCGATACGCTGGTCCTGAAGGTGCCTCTGGTCGGACCGTTGCTACGCAAGATCGCCGTGGCGCGATTTACCCGGACGCTCGGTACACTGATCGCGAGCGGGGTACCGATTCTTGAGGGCTTGGACATTACTGCCCGTACTTCGGGAAACGCGGTTGTCGAAAAGGCCATCATCCAAACCCGAAAGGCTGTCGAAGCCGGACGTTCTCTGGTTGACCCGCTAAAGGAAACCGACGTTTTCCCGGGCATGGTAACGCAAATGATCGGGGTGGGCGAGCAGACTGGTGCGATGGATGCCATGCTTCAGAAGATCGCTGACTTTTATGAGGACGAAGTTGACGCGGCGGTAAAGGACCTCTTAACGGCGATGGAACCGATCATGATCGTGGTCTTGGGTGTCGTCGTTGGGGGCATCGTGATCTCGATGTATCTGCCGTTGTTCTCGTTGATTGGCAAACTGGCCGGAAAATAGTTTGCTGCAACCCGGCTCGCGGCTTTTGGAAGCCTCAAATGGTCCGCGAGCACACCGCCGAATAAGGCCGAAGCCGCCCATGCCACACACTCATCGCAGTCCGCGTGCCGAGCCCGGCAACGAATTCGATTCGACCACCATTTTTGCGCCCAAACTAGGCGTTGGCGAGTGGCTGCCTTGGCTAAGCCGTGTTCGATTCCTGGCGATCACTTTTTTGGTTGGAATCATCATCGCGGCCCGGCATCTAACGCCTGCATCGATTTCATTGCGTTCATTCGTGCAGCTGTTGGTACTGTGGTACACCCTCGCGATTTTTTACGTGATTCTACAGCGTTGGATACCAAATGCCCGCTGGCACGCGCCGCTCCAGATTTCTTGCGATCTGTTGATGATTACGGGAGTGGTGTACACCACCGGTGGGCAGGATAGCTATTTTGTCTCGCTCTATCTACTGGCAATACTCATGGCCAGCGTTTTATTTTCACGCAGGGGAGTTTTTGTCGTCACGATGGCCAGCGTTGCCTTGCTCGGATGCGTTGTTGAATTGGCTTTCTACGGGCTTATACCGCGAACTTCGGCATCCACTCCGGACTTGAGTGCCCTGGATTCTTGGTTGGCGATTAATTCTTTCGCGTTTCTTGCGGTCGGTTATCTGGGGAGTCTACTGGCACAAACGCTTCGTCGAAAAGGCGTGGAGTTGGCGGAGAAAAGCAAAGAGTTGAAGGACCTGCAGGCGTTCAATCAGGACATCATCGAGTCAATGCGCGGCGGCTTGCTTACCGCCGATTTAGAGGGAACGATACTGGTGATGAACCGGTCAGGTGCCGAAATTACGGGAGCTGGATTGGGCTTAATGCGAGGGGACAAGGTACAGGATCGCCTGCCAGGTTTTTGGCCGGTTGAGGTGGACGCCCAGGGAAATCCTGTGGCCAGTCGCAAAGAAATTGAATTTAAGACAGCGGGAGGCGCGACTCGCTATCTGGGTCTCTCGATTTCGCCACTGCGAACCTCGCAAAATCAAAACACCGGTTTTGTCTATAACTTTCAGGACTTGACGGAATTGAAGAGATTGGAACGCGAAGTAGTGACGAAAGAAAGAATGGCGGCACTGGGCCGGCTTTCGGCGGCGATCGCGCACGAAATCCGTCAGCCGCTCACGGCGATGACCGGAGCGCTCAAGGAACTTGCGCGCCTTGCCCCCCTCGATGACGATGACAAAAAACTCGTGCACATTGTTAGCAGGGAATCGCAGCGCTTGAACCAAATCATTACGGATTTCTTGAACTATTCGCGAGAGAAAACCTATTCGTTCACGGACGTGGATATTGTTCCGCTGATTGAAGAGACGCTGCTCTTGTTGGAACGCGACGCAGTCGCACGTGGAAAATTCCAGATCGTGAGGGATTTCAAGGTTCGGACCCTGCGAGCCCGCGCCGATCGCGACGCGCTCAAGCAGGTTTTCTGGAACTTGTGCAACAACGCCCTACGAGCCATGCCGGATGGCGGCATGCTTTCGGTGGCCCTCGATGCCGACAGCTCGCGAGTCCGCATTTCGATTCGCGATACCGGCATTGGAATTGACGCCAAGCAAGCCACGCGTATCTTCGAGCCATTTCAGTCTGGCTTTACTGGCGGAACTGGGCTGGGACTGGCAATCGTTTACCAGATTCTACAAGCGCATAAAGGTCATGTGCGGGTGGAAACGGAGAAGGGCGCGGGAGCCGAGTTTGTCGTCGAAATACCTCGCGCCGAATTAGTTCGTTCGCAGGCGGCACCAAAGCTCTTGGTCCCCGAAACGGTGCACCCCGTTGAGAGTCTTCGAAGTGTGGGGAAGGCATAGCCATGGCCCACCTGCTGGTTGTTGATGACGAACCCTCGATCAGCGAACTGCTGGAAATCAGCTTTCGTAAAGAGGGTCACAAGGTCGAAGTGGCCGCGAACGGCCAAGCCGCCAAACGCCGGCTCGCGGCGCAGGTTTTTGACATCGTGATTTCGGATATCTGCATGCCGGATATGGACGGTGTGGAGTTGCTGCAGTATTCCAAGGAAGTATCCCCCGCCACGACATTTATCCTTATTACCGGTGTGCCGACGGTGGATACAGCGATAGACGCCGTAAATTTTGGCGCGGACCGCTACGTAATAAAAGGCGATCGCTTGCTCGACGAATTGCGCCCCGCGGTGCGGCGAATCGCCGAGAACCAGGCGGTAAAAAAAGAAGCTGGGGAATTGCGCAGGAAACTGCGGAAGTTCACGGGATTCGATCACATCATTGGCACCAGTCCCAAGATGCGCAGCCTCTTCGAGTTGATTGAAACCATCGCGCCGCAATCGAGTCGCGTGCTGATCACCGGCGAAAGCGGAACCGGGAAGGAGTTGGTCGCGCGCGCGATTCACGAAAATAGCGCGCGATCTAAAGCTCCGTTTATAACTATCAATTGCGGAGCGTTTCCGGAAACGCTGCTCGAATCCGAGCTTTTTGGTTACATGAAGGGCTCATTCACCGGAGCAAATGAAAACCGGCGTGGGCTGTTCCAGGCGGCGGACGGTGGCACGCTGTTTATGGACGAAATCGGGAACATGAGCCTCACCATGCAAGTGAAGCTCTACCGCGTTTTACAAGAAGGGAAAGTGCGGCCCCTGGGCAGCACGGAAGAAGTTGACGTGGACGTGCGAGTCATCGCCGCGACGAATAAGGATTTCGCCAAAGAGATTGCCGAAGAACGGTTCCGCGAGGACCTGTATTACCGGTTAAGCGTAATTCCGATCCATTTGCCGCCACTGCGCGAACGGCGCGAGGATATTCCGTTGTTGGTTCGTTCGTTCCTGGATCGTTACACCAAAGCGATGGATAAGAAAATTGACGGTATTGACCCGGAAGCCATGCGGCGGCTGGAGGTTTACGACTGGCCTGGAAACGTTCGTGAGCTGGAAAACACCATTGAACGCGCCGTGGCTCTGGAGGGTACCGGCAGGGTTACGGCCGACGGGCTGCCCTCGCGAATACGGGACCACTATCAGGAAGCCGTTGCCAAGCAGTCCGGAAACGGGAACGGTCATACCAACGGCCATGGCAACGGACACGGACCCGTGTTGCCCGAGCACGGACTGGATCTGGAAAAGTATATACAGGACCTCGAACGATCATTTCTGCTCGCTGCGATGGAGCGATCGGGTGGCGTACGCACGCGAGCGGCCGACACACTAAAAATGTCCTATCGTTCCTTCCGACACTACGCCAAAAAATACGGCATATAAGTCCCTCCCGCTCTTGGCGGTCGCCTCCCATAAATTTCTGCCGCTAAAATCAGCATCTTCGTAAGACTCTTCGCTAGAAAAACACTTGCGGTACCCTCACGTTTCATACCGGCACAAAGCTCATCCTCTAGGCCACTGTTTCAATTCCAACAGCCGCGTTGAGTCAAACCTTGACGACACAACGCGTCTGCTTTTTCGCTTTGTTGCGCAACGTCAGATCATCGTTGTGGTGTGCCAGAACGAAACCCATTCTATCTATATAACTCTAAAGTAACTACAACGAATAAATAACACGATGGGCAAAGTGCGGGATATGGCCGCCCGTTTGCAATGTGCAATGACGTAAGCCGGAGAAAAACCGGAACTCGAGATCGGTCAGTTTCAAAGCGAAACAGATTTGGCTCCATCAACTTCAAGGAGAAAGACAAATGAAGAAGAATCAGAAGGGTTTCTCCCTTATCGAATTGCTGATCGTCGTGGCGATCATTTTGATCATTGCGGCCATCGCGATTCCGAACCTGCTGCGCGCCCGTATGGCGGCCAATGAGGCCTCG
>Ga0209006_10000121_pt1 | contig 83872 bp, 92 predicted proteins | sample JacPin_JW_Ref_O2_FD_188567 | JGI IMG/M metagenome (GOLD analysis project Ga0209006, IMG submission 188567) | Forest soil microbial communities from Algoma, Ontario, Canada - Jack Pine, Ontario site 1_JW_Ref_O2 (SPAdes) (version 2) | ecosystem: Environmental > Terrestrial > Soil > Boreal... | reverse complement strand
TTTGTCGACGCCTCGGACCTGGTTGATCGCATCAAGGCGGTGAAGAGCGCCGAAGAAATCGCCTGCATGCGCCGAACCGCGGCGATGCAGGACCAGGCGATGGCGGCCGCTTTCAAGGCGGTGAAACCGGGGATGAAGGATATCGAAATTGCCGCCGTGGCCGAACAGGCGGGTCACGGCATGGGCAGCGAGCAGGGCCTGTTTCTGGCCGCGAGCGCGCCGCTCAATATCGGCGTCGCCTTCGGCAACCGTCATGTGCAGAACCGCGTGCTGCGTGAAGGCGACCAGTTCACCCTATTGATCGAGAACAGCGGCGCCGGCGGCTTTTATACCGAACTCGGCCGCACCTGCGTGCTGGGCGCGGCGACGCAGGAGATGAAGGACGAATTCGCCTTCGTGCTCGAGGCGCGCAGGTTCACACTCGATCTGCTGAAGCCCGGCGCTTCCTGCAAGGAGATATGGCAGGCCTACAACGATTTCATGCGCCGGCACAAACGGCCCGAGGAAAAACGCGTCCATTGCCACGGCATGGGCTATGACATGGTCGAGCGTCCGCTGGTGCGCTTCGATGAAACCATGCCGGTGGGCAAGGACATGGTGTTCGCCTGCCACCCGACTTACGTCACCGAGCGCACTTACAGTTGGGCTTGCGACGATTTCCTGGTCGGGGCCGCGGGCGTGACCGAACGCCTGCACAAATTTCCGGAATCGTTGATCGAACTCGGCTGAGCGGCCACGCCCAGACGGCCGTTCGCGGCGCGGCACTGCCGCCCGCCGCTATGATGGTCGGGCTAGACCAGCTTCAGATTGGCTGCCGATGTCTTGCCCTGTTGACTCTGCTCGAGCTCGAAGCTGACCTTCTGGCCTTCGTTGAGCGTGCCGATGCCGGCGCGCTGCACCGCGGAGATATGGACGAATACGTCCTTGCCGCCGCCTTCGGGTTGAATGAAGCCGTAGCCCTTTTGGGGATTGAACCACTTGACCGTACCCACCGCCATGAGAGACCTCCGAGTAACGAGTAACAAGAGCCGTCGCGCGTCATCGCGCGGCGGATCGGCCATCGGTTGGGGGGATGCAGGTTCGGCTCATCAAAGAGCGATCGAAAGCAGTCCGAACCCAGCGAAGCGATGATAATAGGCTAGGGGAACATCCCCCCGTTTGGCAAGAGGGCCGGGGGCGCGCTTGTTGCAGCGCACACGGGGGTTATCCGCCCCGTGCGGCGGCCCGCCGTTCAGGCTCCGGTATGCGTCGCAAATTAGCCACCATGGTTTCCAGCACCTTGATGAAAGCGGCCAGCTCGCGCGCCGACAAACTGCGCCGCGCCAGGGCGTTGACCGCCACGGCATGCGGCACCAGTGACGCCTTCAGGGCTTTTCCAGCGGGTGTCAGGAAAACATTGCTTTTGCGCCGGTCGCCTTTGTTGCGCACTCGGCGGATCAGCCGCTGCGCTTCGAGGCTGTCGAGCACCGGGGTCGAAGACGCCTTTTCGATGCCAACGCGGCCGGCCAGCTCGACCTGGGTCAAGCCGTCTTCCTCCCATAGCGTGCGGAGATGCAGCCACTGGCCAAGCGTAATGGCGTGCGGCGCCAGCCGGTCGGCGAGCGCGTAATTGAAGGCGCGGTGACCCTCGCGCAGCATGCGGCCGATGCCGCGTTCGGGCAATCGCGCGCCGACCCCGTTCGCCACCGGTGTCCGCCGCGCGATCCGGCTGCCGCCGTCCATGGCTACGCTCCCGACAAAAAATATTGACCGATATAGTATGTTACCATACGGTAAGAGACAATACGATTTTACCGGGAAGCTGCGGGGATGGGCATGGCCGAGATATTCGTGTGCCGCGAAGGCGAATTGCCGGATGGCGGCGTGCGCATCGTGACATCGGGCGAGGTCGAGGTCGGCGTTTTCCTCCACAAGGGCCGATATTTCGCCTACCGCAACCTGTGTCCGCACCAGGGCGGCCCGGTCTGCGAAGGCGTCCTGTTGCCCAAGGTCGAGGACGTAATCGCGCCGGACCGCACCTTTCAGGGCCAGACCTTCAACGAGGGCGAGATGCATTTCATCTGCCCCTGGCACGGCTACGAATACAAGATCGAGACCGGGGAATGCGCCAGCGACGCCCGTCTGAAACTGCAGCGTTTCAAGGTGGTCGAGCGCGAGGGTCAAGTCTATGTCGTCCTCTAAGCGCCCTCCGAAACCCCGGCCCAAGGCCAAATCCGGGCCTGCACCCAAGAAGATCGCCGCGGTTCCGGTCGGGAATTACGACAAGTTGTCGAACGAGGCGTTGCAGCGCGTCTTGGGTAATGCCGTGCGCGTCTATGCCGCGCGGGTGCAGGCGGGCGACAAATTCCGGCCTTTCGCGCCGGGCAGCGGCATCACCGCCACCGATGTGATGGTGGCCGGCACCATGATGATGAAGGCGGTCAACGTGCAGCTGTTCGAGTTCGGCATGTGGCAGGCTTGGTCGGGCAATTTCTGAAGGGAGAGCGACGATGGACAGCCTGGAAACCAAATTTCGCGACCCCGCGGTCGAGGAATTCGACACCCGCACGCTGCTGATCCAGGCCGAGCGCCAGGCACGCAAGCGAAAATACGAGGATTTTTGCATCGTCGACGTCGACGCGCATCACTACGAAACCGAATCTTTCCAGGAGATTATTGAATACATCGAGGATCCGGTGCTGCGCCAGACCGCCAAGTCCAAGAAGGGCACCGGCTCGGGCCGGCCGGGCCTGGTCGGAACCTCGCCGGGATTCCAGGATGTGGGCGGGCGCATTCCGCGCTATACCACGCGCACCCAGGAAAAGACCCCGGCCGCGCCGCCGCACCGCGACGTGCACCTGACCAAGCGCTGGATGGATGCGCTCGGCGTCGACATCGTCTGCTTGTTCCCGACGCCGATGCTGCAACTGGGTCTTCACCCGCAGGTCGAGACCGAGGTCCAGCTGGCGCAGGCCTATAACCGCTGGCTGTGCGACAAGATCCTGGCCTCCGAGCCGCGCTTCAAGTCGATGCTCTATCTGCCGTTCAACGATCCCGAGGCCAGCTACAAGACGGTCAAGGAATTCGGCAACAAACCCGGCGTGGTCGGGTTCATGGTCACGGCGGCGCGCTACAAGCCGGTGTTCGACAACGCCTATATGAAAACCTACGCGCTGTTGGAAGAGATGGGGCGGCCGCTTTCCTTCCACGCCGCCTACAACTGGTACGACCAGTCGCTTGCCATGACCAACCGCTTCATCGCCGTGCATGCGCTGGGCTTCACCTTCTTCAACATGATCCACCTCACCAATTGGATCGTGAACGGCCTGCCGGAGCGCTTTCCCAAGCTCAAGGTTATCTGGATCGAGAGCGGCCTTGCCTGGGTTCCCTTCCTGATGCAACGCCTCGACAACGAATACATGATGCGCAGTTCGGAATGCCCCTCTTTGAAAAAGAAGCCGAGCGACTATATGAGGGATATGTATTTCTCCACGCAACCGATGGAGATGGTCGAGAACCGCGCTGCGCTGGAATTGACCTTCAAGATGATGAAGGCGGACACCCAGCTGCTCTATTCCTCCGACTATCCGCACTGGGACATGGATTTGCCTTCGACCATCTACGATCTGCCGTTTCTCGGCGAGCAGTCGAAGCGCAACATCCTGGGCGACAATGCGCGCCGCCTGTTCAACCTCGAACCGGTGATCTCGGACCATAAGCGGGCCGCCCTGGCCCGGCGCCAGGCGGCCGGATGACCGACACCTACGTCAAACCGCTGACGCTGTCCGAAAGCGCGGTGCTGGCCGCGCGCGAGGCTCTGGCCGGTCGCCGGTGGGGCTTGCGCTCGGCGCTTCCTTTTGCCGGTCCGGCGGTGATCGCCTCGGTCGCCTATATGGACCCCGGCAATTTCGCCACCAATATCCAGGCCGGCGCCAAATACAACTACAGCCTGTTGTGGGTGGTGGTGCTCGCCAATCTTGTCGCGATGCTGTTTCAAGGGCTTTCGGCCAAGCTCGGCATCGTCACCGGGCGCAATCTCGCCGAACTCTGCCGCGAGTATTTTCCGCGTCCCGCCGTATTGAGCATGTGGATCGTCAGCGAAATTGCCGCGATGGCGACCGATCTCGCCGAATTCCTCGGCGGCGCCATAGGATTATCCTTGCTGTTCGGCATGCCGCTGATCGCCGGCATGGTCGTCACCGGCATCGCCACTTATGCGATCCTCAGCTTGCAAAAGAGCGGATTCCGGCCGATCGAGCTTCTGATCGGCGGATTGATCGGCATCATCGGTGCCGCATATCTGGTCGAAATCGTAATCGCGCCGCTCGATTGGGGCGCGGTCGCGATCCATTCCGTCGTCCCGAGTCTCCAGGATTCCGGCGCCATCATGCTGGCAGTCGCCATCATCGGATGCACGGTCATGCCGCATACGATTTATCTGCACTCGGCGTTGACCCAGGATCGCATCGTGCCGCGCGACGATTCCGAACGGCGCAAACTCGTCCGCTTCTCGCATTACGAAGTGGTAACGGCGCTCGGCGTTGCCGGCCTTGTCAATATGGCGATGGTCGCCATGGCGGCTTCCGTGTTCCATGATGGCGTCCACGACAACGTCGCCGAGATCGGGACCGCGTATTTGACGCTGATCCCGTTGCTGGGTATGGCCGCGGCGGCGGTGTTCCTGGTGTCGTTGATCGCCTCGGGCCTGTCGAGTTCGGCGGTCGGCACCATGGCGGGGCAGGTCATCATGCAGGGCTTCGTCGGCTTGCGGATTCCGGTCTGGCTGCGGCGTTTGGTCACCATGGTGCCGTCCTTCGTGGTGGTGGCGTTGGGGGTTAACGCCACCATGGCGCTGATTCTGAGCCAGGTGGTATTGAGCCTCGTCTTGCCGGTGCCGATGATTGCGCTGCTGATTCTATCGCGGCGCCCGGACATCATGGGCGCTTATGCGAATGGGCGTATGGTTACGCTGCTGGCGGTCGGCGCCACCGTGGCCATTCTGGGTTTGAACGGCCTTTTGGTGCTGGACGCCTTCGGCGCGCCCATTCCCTTCCTGTCGGGCACCGGGTAACCTTTTCCGCCATATCAATAAGGCCCGGGGAGAACGATGGACCGCGGCGTCGAGTCGGGGGAAAACGCCGGCAGTTTCGATTATATCATCGTCGGCGCGGGCAGCGCCGGCTGCGTGCTGGCCAACCGGCTTTCGGCCGATCCATCGGTTTCCGTGTTGCTGCTGGAAGCCGGCGGCAGCGACAATTACATCTGGATCCGGATCCCGATCGGCTATCTCTATACCCAGAACAATCCGCGCACGGATTGGTGCTTCAAAACCGAGAACGAGGCGGGATTAAACGGCCGCGCACTCAACTACCCGCGCGGCCGTGTGCTGGGCGGCAGCTCGTCGATCAACGGCATGATCTACATGCGCGGCCAGGCGCACGACTATGACGGCTGGCGTCAACTGGGCAATCCCGGTTGGGCATGGGACGACGTGCTGCCTTACTTCAAACGTTCGGAAGACCATGTAAGCGGGCCGGACGAATTCCACGGCGCCGGCGGCGAGTGGCGGGTCGAAGAGATGCGGCATTCCTGGGAAATCCTCCATGCCTTCCGCGAGGCCGCGGCAGAGATCGGCATTCCCAAGACCGAGGATTTCAACCGCGGCGACAACGAGGGCTGCGGCTATTTTCAAGTCAACCAGAAGCGCGGCGTACGCTGGAACACGGCACAAGCCTTTCTCAAGCCGGTGCGCAAGCGCGATAACCTCAAAGTGCTGACCCATGCCCAAGCCAGCCGCCTGCGCTTCGACGGCAAGCGCGTCATCGGCATCGAATTCCGCCGGAGCGGAACAGCCTGTTTCGCGACGGCCAAGGGCGAGGTCATCCTTGCCTCGGGCGCGGTGGGCTCGCCGCACCTGCTGCAACTCTCCGGCATCGGCCCCGCCGGGCTTCTGGCCGCGCACGGCATTCCCGTGCGCCACGAGCTTGCGGGAGTGGGCGAAAATCTGCAGGATCATCTGCAGATTCGCATGGCCTACAAGGTGCGGAATACCAAGACGCTCAACGAACGCGCCAACAGCCTGGTGGGTCGCATCGGCATGGGGCTCGAGTATTTTCTGGCGAAACGAGGGCCGCTGACCATGGCGCCGTCGCAGCTCGGCTGCTTTGCAAAGAGCGATCCGGCGCGAGCCACGCCCAATCTCGAATATCATGTCCAGCCGCTGAGCCTCGACGCCTTCGGCCAGCCGCCGCATCCGTTTCCGGCCTTCACCGCTTCAGTGTGCAATCTGCGGCCGGAAAGCCGCGGCTCTATCCGCATCAAAAGTCCCGATTCGGAGACCCATCCGGCGATCCAGCCGAATTATCTTCAAGCTGTAGAGGACAGACGTGTGGCGGTGGATGCGATGAAGCTCACCCGCCGCATCTGCGCCGCCAATGCGTTGCGGCGTTTCGAGCCCGAGGAATTCAAGCCCGGCTCCGCCGCGCAGACCGATTCCGAACTCGCCCGTGCCGCCGGCGACATCGGCACCACCATTTTCCATCCCGTCGGCACCTGCAAGATGGGCGACGACGCCATGGCCGTGGTCGATGCGCGGCTCAAGGTGCGCGGCATCGGCGGTTTACGCATTGCCGACGCCTCGATCATGCCGCGCATCACCTCGGGCAACACCAATGCGCCCGTCATCATGATCGCCGAGAAGGCCGCCGACATGATCCGCGACGGGGACCGGGTGCGCTGATGGAACCGCTCAAGATTCTCCACATCATCACCGGCCTGAATCGCGCCGGCGCCGAGACCGTGATGGTGCGGCTTATCCTGCATATGAACCACCGGCGTTTTAAACCGGTGGTGGTGTCGCTCATGGACGAGGGTGCTTATGGCGCCGATCTGCGCATCGCTGGCGTGCCGCTCTATACCCTGGGGATGAAACGGGGACGGCCGACGCTGTGGGGATTGTTGCGGTTGCTGAAGATCCTGCGCAAGGAGCGGCCGCGCATGGTGCAAACCTGGCTCTATCACGCCGATCTTGCCGGCCTGCTGATCGCTCCCTTCCTGCGCGGCGTGCCGTTGGTGTGGAATTTGCGCTGCTCGGCCATGGACATGTCGCAGTACTCGCGGCAAATGCTGAAGATACGGCGCCTCCTCGCCTATTTCTCCGGCGTGCCTTCCGCGGTTATCGTCAATAGCGAGGCGGGCCGCATTTTCCATGAATCGATCGGTTACCGTCCGCGCCGCTGGGAAGAGATACCGAACGGGTTCGACACGGAATTCTTCCGGCCCAGCGAGGAAAGACGTGCGCTGTGGCGCCAGCGCCTCGGCATCGGCGACAAGGCCTCTCTTGTCGGCATGGTGGCGCGGGTCGATCCGATGAAGGATCACGCTACGTTCTTCGCCGCGGCTGCCCGCATCGCCGAGGCGCGGCCCGATACGACGTTCCTGCTGGTGGGATTGGGCACCGATAAGCTGCCGATTCCTGCGTCGCTCACCGGCAAGGTGCATGCCCTGGGCGAGAGCAAGAATGTGGAGCAGATTCTCCCGGCCCTCGATTTGCTGTTGCTGAGCTCGGCTTTCGGCGAAGGTTTTCCCAACGTCGTGGGCGAGGCGATGGCCTGCGGTGTGCCGGCGGTCGCGACGTCCGTGGGCGACGCCGCTTCCCTGATAGCCGGCACCGGCTCGGTGGTGGCGCCGCGCGATCCCGGCGCGATGGCCGCCGCCGCGCTCGCTATTCTTGGCCGCGACCCGGCCGCCCGCGCGCAACACGGGGAAGCGGCGCGCAAGCGCATCCTCGATCGATATGGCCTCAAATTGATGGTCGAACGTTATGAGCGCGTCTACGGCGCCATCGCCGAAGGTCCGACGGCGCGGGCCCGGCGTATCATGAAAGCCTGACCGGATGCGGCGAAAATATCCTGGAGGCGGGAAGGAGAATGTCTATACTCCGCCCGAATTCGACGAAAAATCGCCGCATGACACCGCTGACTGATACCAAAAAATCATCCGCCACGACGGGCGAACTTCGCCGCCGCCTCGATGGCGGATATTTCACCGTCACTGCCGAGTTGACTCCGCCGGTCTCGACCGATCCAGCCGAGTTCATTGCGCGCGCGCTACCGCTCAAAGGTATGGCCGCCGCGGTCAACGTCACCGATGGCGCCGGCGCCAAGTCGCATCTATCGACCATGGTCGCGGCGCATTTCCTCATCCGCAACGGCATCGAGCCGATCCTGCAGATGACCTGCCGCGACCGCAACCGCATCGCGCTGCAAAGCGATCTCCTGGGCGCGGCCGCGCTGGGCGTGAAGAACGTGCTGATCCTGACCGGCGACGATCCCAAGGCCGGCGATCAGCCCGAGGCCAAGCCGGTGTTCGATCTCGACACCCGCGCCGTTCTGGCTATGGTCAATCGCATGCGCACCGATCACAGGCTTTTGCCTGGGACCGAGTTCAAGGGCGGCTTCGATATGTTGTTGGGCGCGGCGGATATGCCGCTCGATCCGCCGCCCGGTTGGGACGGCAAGAGCCTCAAGGCCAAGCTCGATGCCGGCGCCGATTTCGTCCAAACCCAATTCTGCATGGATGCGGCGTTGGTGGGCCGCTACGCCAAGCGTCTCATTGAACTGGGAATTTTGCCTCGGCTCAAGATGCTGATCGGCATCTCTCCGATTCCCTCTTCGCGCTCGGCGCGTTGGATGAAAGAAAAGCTCTTCGGCACCATCATTCCGGATGCGGTCGTCGAACGGCTGGACAAGGCCGCCGATGCCAAGGAAGAGGGCAAGAGGATCTGCATCGAGCTGCTGCAGGAGTTGGCGACCATCCCCGGCATAGCCGGCGCCCATATTATGGCGCCGATGAACGTCTCAGCCATTCCCGAAGTCATCGCCGCTGCGGGCGTGGCGAACGTGAAACGCGCCGCCGTTTAGCGGTTCATTCGACTATCAACACCCCCTGGGCGGTATCCGAGTGATATTCGCCCATGAAGGGATATCGCCCGGGCGACATCGCCGGCAGGTGCACGACGCCGCTGTGACCGCCGAGGATGACCTTCTCGACCTGCAAGGCGCTGCTGTCGAATTCCTCGACCCCGGAATCGTTGTTTTGAATGGTGATCTTGAGCGGCGTGTTCTTGGGAGCGTGGATTTCCGCGGGACTGAAGACGTGGTTGTTGAGTTCGAGCGAAAACTCCACGGGTTTAGCTTCGTCGGCGCGGGTGAGGACAGGGAGCGCCAACGCCATCAGGGCGGCAAGGACGAGGGAGCGCGTGGCATGTCGAAGCACGGCGGAAGTTCCTTTCTTTATTCGTTGCGCAGGTCGGCGCGGTGAACATCGGCCGGGTTGAGCGGCCGCTCGACCTGATTCCAGACCGAGCAGGCGATGACCAGCGTCCACGCCGCCAGCGCGGCGGCGGCGGTCGCCTGCTTGAAGCCTGGCCGTTTGCGCAAGCCGGCGATGCGCGGCATACCATAGGCCAGCGCCAGGCCAAGCGCGATCAGCAGCAGCTTGGGCAGGAACATGCGGTGAAGCCCGGTTCCGATCGGGTCGTAGAGGAAAAGACCAGCGCCGCTTAACAGGGTGAGCGCGAGCGAGGCGTTCATCAGCATGAGCATCGGCTGGCGCGGCAGCGCCGCGCTCGCGAACAGGCCGAGCCGCCGCAGTTCGATCAGCGCGACGAAGCCGAAGAAGCCGGCGACACCGATGAGATGCAGGAAGCGTAGCGCGCCATAGAGCGGGCGGTTGCCGTAGATCATCAGCCGCAATTCGCTGGTCGCCAGCGGCGCCAGCCAGGCGAGGGGAAGATGCAGCGGCCAGTTGCCATAAACATCCGGCATGTCGCGCCCACAAACTGTTTTTGGTGCCGAGCTCGAGATGCTTGACATAATTCCAATTTACATGCAATTAAGAATTATTATCAATGCGACTAAGAACCAGTAGCATTTTTAGAACGAGGAAGCGTCATGCGTATCACCTTGGTTTTCATGGGTTTTCTGATACTTGCCGGGCTGGCGCCGAGCCCGGTTTTCGCCGATGCGCATTACGGCAATGCCGGCGACGACACCGATTTTCTGTTCCGGCTCGGCATGCTGGAAGGCCATTTGATCGTCGGCCACGAATTGCTCCAGGCGCATCAGCCGGCGTTGGCACTGCCGCATTTCGGCCATCCGGTGCGCGAGCTTTATGACGACATGACCGATTACCTGGCGGAGAAGAAATTCCCGCCTTTCGACAAGCAACTCGCCGGGCTCGAGGCCGCGGTCGCGACCGCGCCCGACAGCGCCGATACCGAAGCAAAATATCAGGCCGCGATCGTCACGGTGCACAAGGCGCGCGAGCTGGCCCCGCCCGAGCTGCGCGCCTCGGTGCCGGAGATGATTGATATCTGCTCCGACGTGATGGACGCGGCTTCGGGCGAGTTCGGTGAATCCTTGGAACGCGGCCGGATTTCTGTGATCGTCGAATATCACGACAGCCGCGGTTATCTCGAATATGTCGCCCAGCAGCTCGGCGACCTCGAGGCGGCGCATCCGGACGCGAAATCGCAGGACACCTTCAGCCGTTTCAAGGCGGTTTTGGCCAAGGCGCAGTGGATCGTCGAGCCGCTGCTGCCCGGGCCGACGCCGCGCGCCTCGGTCGGCCAGTACCGCGCCATTGCCGAGGAAGCCGCCACCGTCGCCAAGCAGTGACATTTAAGAATCCGGGGGGTCATGAAGAAATTTCTGATCTGCGCAGGCGCCGGCCTGCTGTTGAGCCTTGCCGGCGGCAACGCCTTTGCGCAACGCGCGGTATCGATGCCCAGCTCCGAGACCGCTGCGCCGTCGGCTCCGGCCGCGCCGCCGCCACCGGGCATGACCCAGAACATCCTGGTCTATGGCGGCGAGCTCAACAGCCAGCTCCAGGCGCTGGTCAGCAGCCCTCAGGGCGGCGGCACCAAGGGTGCGATTTCCGACGACAGCGATCTCGATCTTTACGCTAATTATTCCGATTGGCTCTCGGCCTATAGCGACATCAAGCTCGAACGTCAGCGCAACGACAACCTCGACAGCTTCTATCCCGACCGCAATTCGGCCTTCCGCAGCGAAGGCCTGACCATGCGCCAGCTTTTCCTGGCGGCGCGGCCGGCGGATCCGCTGACCGTTTACGGCGGTAAGATCCACCCCAATTTCGGCTCGGCCTTCGACCAGGAACCAGGCAATTTTTACAATTTCGGCAGCGATTACGAACAGGACGAACGCATCGGGGTCGGGGCGGAATACCTGCTGCCCGAATCAATCGGGCTGCACAAGCTGCGCGTCTCCTTCGAGGCCTTCATGCTCGACACCAGCATCCTGTCGGAATCGCTGCTGTCGCGCCCGGCCTTCGACGACATGGATCCGACCGTGCGCTTTCACCGCTACACCCTCGGCGCCTTCGGCCCGTCCAACACCAACAGCTTGGCAAGCTACACGCTCGCGTTCCGGGGCGGCGAGGCCGAACGCGGCTTGACCTACCAGGTTTCGTTCACCCGGGAGGCGACCGACGATCCCAGCGGCCAGACCGAATGGGGCCAGTCCATCGGCGCCTCCTATGATCCGACCGGAGACGGCATACCGATCGGTGAACGTCTCGGCATGACGCCCTTCCTCGAATACACCCATTTCAGCAACTTCCAGAACAATCCCGGCCTGTCGCGGCATTATCTGATCGGCGGCGTCGCCTTCACCTATGTGAACTGGCAATTGGCGCTGGCGGCCGGATTGCGGCACACCTCCGACAACGCCAATGCGCCCGGCGGCAATCCCTTCGGCAACGCGGTGGCGACGCAAGAATACAAGGCCTGGGATCACCAGGAAAACGTGTCCCTCAACTACTCGCTGCCGCCCAGCGGCTCGGTGCCGCCCGGGATCACGGTCGGCGTCGGCATCAACCACGTCATCATCGCCGCCCGCAGCAGCTGGAGCTTCGGACCCTCGCTCAGCTATCACCGCGACTTCTGAGCGGCCCAGGCTGACCGGTGGTGGTCACGCCATCGGATTGGTCAGGGTGCCGCAGCCCTCGATCTCGATCTTGACCACGTCGCCCTTCTTCAGGAATTCGCCGCGCGGCATGCCGACGCCGGCGGGCGTGCCGGTGGCGATGATGTCGCCCGGCCGCAACGTGACGTGCTCGCTCAGATACGACACCTGCTCGGGAACGTTATGGATCAGCTGGTTGGTGTTGGAATTCTGCTTCAACACGCCGTTGACCCAGAGTTTGACGGCAAGATTGCCGACGTTCTTCACATAGGCGGCCGGCACGATCCAAGGGCCCATGGGTGCCGCGTCGTCGAAGCATTTCTGGCCGACCCAGTCATAGGTCATCACCGGCGGACGGTCCTTGCGCATCATCAGGTCGCGCGCCGAAAGATCGTTGACGATGGTATAGCCGGCGACGAAATCGAGCGCGCGCGCTACCGTCACATTGCGCGCGGGTTTGCCGATGACCACGCCGAGCTCGGCTTCCCAATCGACCTGGTGCGAATTTTCCGGCAAATGCGCAGGATCTCCGGGACCGATCACCGAATGCGCCGAGGTTTTGAGAAAGAACCAGGGCTCGTCGGGCCGCTTCGAGCGGTCCACCGTGCGGCCTTGCGCCTTGGCCATCTCCTCCATGTGATCCCAGTAATTGGCGCCGGCGCAGAACAGTCCGCCGGGATAGAGAACGGGAGCGAGCAGCTTGATCTTGGCAAGCGGCTTGCCGTCCTTGGGCTTGACCTTGCCCGCTGCCGCGCCGAGCGCCCGGTGCGCCTTGGGCCAGCTCTGGAGAATGGCCAGCACCGAAGATGCGTCGACGCCGCTGCCTTTGAGCAACGCCGCCGCCGGATAGACGCGGTCTCCCACCAGCACGCCCGCTTGCGCGCCTTTGGCGTCGCGGTAGCTCAACAGACGATATTCGCTTGCCACTCTATTCCTCCCTCGTTCTAGCGGTATTTTGTCACGTTCTGCTGACCCTGTGCGTTGATTTGCACGCGCTCGTGCGGCGGCATCTTGCCATTCACGCGGTCCAGGCACCAATCGGCCAGCATGGTGAACCAGTTCTCGCCCATATAGGCCGCGCTGCCGCCGCCGATGGCGTGGCGCTCGCCCTCGTAGACCACGAATTTCTTCGGCGTCTTGATCTTGGCCACCAGCTCCTCGGAGAACTCGATCGGCGACAATTCATCGTCGTCGCCGGCCTGGATCAGCACCGGGCATTTGAGTTTGGGCGCGATGGGCACGAGGGTGAAGCCTCGCTTGAAGCGGTCGAATTTGGCCTCGTCGTCGTAACCGGCCATGTACATGAAGCGCATCTTGTAGGACGGGGACGACATGTCCATCAGCGCGTTCATGCCCGGCTCGTGGCAGACGAAGCTGACCGCCGCGCCTTTCACCTTGTCGCCGAGCGCGGCCGCCGCCTGCAAGGCAAAATAGCTGCCGAAGCTGACGCCCCAAACCACGCTGCGGTCCGCGTCGACATGCGGGTGCTTGGAAATTCTCTCGAATACCGCCTTGGCCGCGTCCATGTGGTTGGTTGATGTGACATGCAGCCCGCTCACCGTGCATTCGCCCTGGCCCGGCCCATCATAGATGAAATGCGCCAGGCCGCGTTCCAGGAACTTGTCGCCGTACATCGAGCACAGAATCTCCTTCGAGCCGTCCATGCCGTCGATGCCGATGGCCAGCGGGAATTTCTCGCCCGGCTTGGGCGCGCGCGGCAGGTGGAGATATCCCGGCAGCACCTTGCCCTTGAACGGCACCTCGATGCGCTCCACCGGCCGTTGCGCGTATCGGGCGAATTTGTCGTAACAGGCCACGGTGCGCGCGTTGTAGTGGATCGATTTCTCGTTGTTCTCGAAGATCGGCCAGCGCGCGGCCGACCACAGCAGAGACGCTATGAAATAGCTCTCGCGCGCCGAAACCAGCCGGCCGTCCTTCTCGAAGGCCTCGGCTTTCAATTCTCGCCGGCGCGCGGCGGCTGCGAATTCCCGGTGCATGTCGGCGAATTTCCTCACCCGCATGCCCACCGTCCGGAAATCCCCGGTTCCGTCAGGGCCGCACGGATAGAGGGTATAAGCCAGGCGCGGCTGGTCCCATTCCATGCCGATGGCCTGGATCACGGAATCAACCACCCAGCGCTGGTCGTTCCAGCGCTTGACCCGCTGCTCGGTTTTCGCACGCATCATCGAAAATCCTCCCCCGCATTTTGCCGGCAGCAGACCGCCAATCGCCGCGCGCGTCAATAACCGATCAGATGCGCGTCGACAACCAGATGGCGAGGCGCGAACCGGCCTTGATCGCGGCCGAGAGCAGGGGATAGGCCGGCGCGTCCGCGGCGCCGTGCTTCAACGCCGTGTCGCGGTGCTCGATCTCGTCGCTGCGGAATTCCTCGATTGCGGCCGCCAGATCGGGCTCGTCATCGCCGAGTTGATCGAGTTGGCGGCGGTAGTGGTCGTCGATCACCTCTTCCACAGCTACGGTGCAGGCCATGGCGGCGCGTTCACCCAGCATGGCGGTGGCCGCGCCGAGCACGAAGCCGGCTACGCGCCAAACCGGCGCCAGAGCGGTCGGACGCACGCGGCGCTCGGCGACCAGCTTGTCGAAGACGGCGAGGTGCTTCTTTTCCTGCGCGGCCATGCGGCGGATTTCCTTGGCCATGGGCTTGCCGTTCAACACAGCGAGCTGCCCGTCGTAAATACGCGCCGCGCCGTATTCGCCGGCGTGATCGACGCGGATCATGCGTTCGATCAGGAAATCGGCGGCGGGGTCGCCGGGCAACCGCGCCGATTTGCGTTTCCGGGTCATCGGCGTTTCCCCAGCGACCAGAAGGCGAAAACCGCGATCAATAACGAGGCGATCGCATTCAAGGCCGCGAGCGACAATCCCTCGACCGACCATTGGATTTCATCGCACATCACCGTCTTCTGGCCCAGAATCTGCGCCTTGAACTGCTCGAGGGTTTGGGCGGCGCCGCCGGAACTGGTGCAGGAACTCGGACCTGGAAACCAGTGCTGCTCGATGCCGGCATGATAAAAACCTAGCGCCGCACTCGCCAGGAACAGCAAGCCCAAAAGCGCCATTGCCGCGCGCGGCAGTCCCGCGACAGGAAATGCCAGCGCGAGCAGGGCCAGGACAAGCGCGGCGTAATAAGGCCAGCGCTCGTAAAGGCACAATTCGCAGGGCACGAGGCCGTCCACCAGTTGGAACCACCAAGCCGCACCCAGAACCGCGGCAGAAGCGGCCAAAATCAGGATCAGCGGCGTGCGTTCGTATGTCATCGCGGCCTCAGAGATACCGTAGCACAAAGAAACCGCCGACCAGCGCCACCAGAAAGGCGGTGGTGACCAGGGCCAGGCGCCGCTCGATGAAATCGCGGATCGGCTCGCCGAACCACCACAGCAGCGCCGCGACCAGGAAAAAGCGCAGGCTGCGTGAAATCAACGAGGCGATCGCGAAGCTCAGCAGGTCGAATTTGAGCGCGCCCGAGGCGATGGTGACGAGTTTGTAGGGAATGGGCGTCATGCCCTTGGCGATGATGATCCAGACGCCCCACTGATCGAAGGATTGCTTGAGCGCGTCGTAGCGGTCCATGGCATGGTAGAAATTCAGGATCGGCAGGCCGATGGCGTCGAAGGCGAAATAGCCGATGGCGTAACCGAGAAATCCGCCCGCGACCGAGGCGACGGTCGTCACCGCGGCAAGCCGCCAAGCGTGATTCCGGTCGGCCAGCACCATCGGGATCAACAGCACGTCGGGCGGGATGGGGAAGACCGAGCTTTCAATGAAGGACACCGCGGCCAACGCCCAGATTGCGTGTTTTCCTGCGGCGAGCCGCATCATGCGGTCATAAAAACGTTTCAACATAGGCCGCGATCTAGCCGGATATGCGCAACCGGGGCAAGCGCGTTGACCCTCCCCGGCTTGCGGCTATAGTGGGCGACTTTCGTGCGTTTTGCCCCTGTGGCGGAATTGGTAGACGCGGCAGACTCAAAATCTGTTGCTCGCAAGGGCGTGCTGGTTCGAGTCCGGCCAGGGGCACCAATCGAAAGCCGCTGGTGTTACAATCGCGCGAATTGGTCGCGCCATTCAACGAGGGAGGGAACTTATCATGATGGATCCTGGCAGTCTTATCGCCCTAATTCTGGTCGGCCTGGTCGCCGGCTGGCTCGCCGGCAAGCTTATCGACGGCACCGGCTTCGGCCTCATCGGCGACATCGTCGTCGGCATCATCGGCGCTTTCATCGGTAGCTGGCTCCTGGCTTCGCTCGGCATCTTCATCGGCATGGGCCTCATCGGCGCGATCATCAGCGCCACCATCGGCGCGGTGGTGCTGCTCATCGTCATCAAGATGATCAAGAGGGTGATATAAGCCGGCGGCTCAGAAATTCTCGCGCCAGGGCCTGAGCTCTATTTCCCAAGCCCAGGCGCTGCGGTGCTGGCGGTGTAGCTCGAGATAGGCGCGCGCTATCGCGCCGGGATCGAGCATGCCGTCGGCGCCGCGCTCCGCTGCGCGCGGATCGTTCGCCCGACCGATGCCGCCGTCGATCACCACATGAGCGACGTGGATGTTCTGCGGCTGCAGCTCGCGCGCCAGGCTTTGCGCCAGGCCGCGCAGCGCGAATTTTCCCATGGCGAAAGGCGAAGAGCGGGCATAACCCTTGACGCTGGCCGAGGCGCCGGTGATCAGGATGGTGCCGTGGCCGCGCGCCAGCATCGCTTTGGCCGCCAGCTGCGCCACCAGGAAGCCGCCATAGGCCGAAGCCATCAGGGTCTTGAGCACCTCTGCGGGATCGAGCTCGGTGATCGCGCCGCGCGTGCGATATCCGGCGTTGTAGACCACGATATCGGGTGGTCCGATGTCAGCAACGAAAGAGGCGAACAGCTTGTCGACGCTTCCCCGCTCGGTTGCATCGCAGGCATAGCCGCGGGCGCCGGTTTCCTTCAGAAGCGGATCGAGTTTCCCGACGTCGCGCGCCGCCAGCGCCACACGCATGCCTTCCTTGGCGAAGAGCCGCGCCAGCGCGGCGCTCAATCCGCTGCCGGCACCGACGATGAGCGCGGTCTCGGCCAAGGCCGCCTAGCGCGACCGATCGGGCAAAAGCTGTTCGGCCGCATCGCGCGCGGAATGGCTCTTCGGCGTCTCGCGTTTCAACTCGACCACGACCGGTTTCTGCTGACGCGCGCGCACCAAGCCGGGGCTGACATGGGCGTTGGCGGCCGCGGCACGCAGTTTGACTTCGAGCAGTTTGGGCGCTTCGGGCGTACCGGCGAGTCGGGCCTCGACCTCCTGTCCCTTGAACAGGCGGGTGATGTTGCACTGCGCCAGAAGTTGCGGTTCGACCGCGACATCGCCGCCCACGCCTTGAAGACGGAGTCCGCCGCGTCGCGTCTGCGGATCGAACCAACGCACCACGCCGCGTGCGATGCCGTCGAGAGATGGGATGGGCGCGGGCGCGGCCTCGACCGTTTCCTTGATCTCGGCGCGGCGCAACAGCGTGGGTGCGGGAGGCGCGACCGGCGTGACCTTAACGGCCGGCACCGCCACCGGTGCCGCCGATTCACGCGGCTTGCGGCCACGCCGTTTCGGAAGTGCGGCGGCCTTGGCCTTGACCGCAGCCTCGCCCTTGACGGTTTCAGGGCGTCCGCGCGGACGATCGATATTCGACAAGGTGCGATGGACTTGAGCGATCAGATCGGGGATTTCATCGCGCGCGGTGGCGCGATTGGCGAGAAGCTTGGCGATCATGCGGGCGGTATGCGCCGTCGATGACATAGTCATCCTCATGTAAACCGTTTGCGTTTTGGCATTCGCCGAGATCCCGACGCGCGGGTCCGGCGGAGGATATCCGGTGCGAGTCCGATGCGTCTTCCATCCGAGGAGGCACTCCTTCATATCACGTCGGCACGGTTTGGCAAGGGCGCATGGTTGACGTAGAGAGGATTTGGTGGATAATTTCCCGCACGGTTGGATTCCGCCGTAACCGATACACGGTCCGTGGCGCGAGAATCAGGGCGTCGCCACCATATTGGCGAGCGCGTTCGTTTTGCGGCCGCCGCTGTTGTTCGCTTTCGATGCGTCGGTCGCGGCACAAGGATTGATTCTCGCAGCGGCTGTCGCACTCTGGTCGCGTCTCGCTGACCCCCGAATTTCGCGCGTACCTGGCTCGCCATGTCGGTGCGGCAGGATTGCCATTCGCGCCGCGCGTTTGACAGCCCAACCGCGGGATGATACCAGCGGCCAAAGGCGAATTGCGTATGGAGCCGCTCGGTCCTATGCCGCGCATCTCGATTGGCGATTGTCACCTCTATTACGAACGCTACGGCGCCGGTTTTCCCGTGCTGTTCGTCACCGGCTTGGGCGGCAATGCCAGTCATTGGCGCGAGCAGGCGCCGGTCTTCGCCAAATCCTTCGATACCGTCGTTTTCGATCATCGCGGCATCGGCCAAAGCGACCACGACAAGATTGCTTACACCGTCGACAAGATGGCGGCCGATACCGTTGCGCTTCTGGACGCACTCGGCATCGAAAAAGCGCATGTCATCGGTCACTCGACCGGCGGCGCCATCGCCCAAATCCTGGCGCTGGAGCATCCTCAACGCCTCGCCAGCGTCGTCATCGCCTCCAGCTGGACCAAGGCCGACGCCTATTTCCGGCGCCTGTTTGCGCTCCGGCGCGAAACCCTGGCGCAACTGGGATCAGCGAGCTATGTGCAGGCGAGTTCGTTGTTCCTCTATCCGAGCTCCTATATCGCCCGCAACAACGAGAAGCTGCGCCAGGTCGAGGCGCAGATGCTGGCGACCTTTTCGGCGCCGGAAATCACGCTGAGCCGAATCGACGCCATTTTGGCGTTCGACCGAACCGCCGAGTTGAGCCGCATCCGCACCCCCACGCTGGTGATGGTCGCCCAAGACGACCTCATCACGCCGGCCTATTTCTCGGAGGAGCTTGCCCGTTCGATTCCCGGCGCCGAAGCCAAGTTTCTGGCCCAGGGTGGACATTTCTTCAACATTGTCTTTCCGCGCGAGTTCAATCAGGCAGTTATTCCTTTCTTAACCGCGAATACGCCGGCTAATGCGCGCAAAAGCGCCTGAGGCCGATCCCTAAAAATCTCCATAAGTTCTGAGCGTTTAAGAGTTCCTAAAGATTTCCCGGGGACTATGACGGGGCGCCAGCGCCGCTTCCGCCTCGATTTGTCTCGGGTTTCATGACGGATATTCAAACACAAAAAACCAGCGAAATCGGCCAGGTCTTGTCGGCGCTGTCGGCCGCCGGGGACGTCGCCTATGTGTGGGAGATTGCAAGCGACGGCATGCGCTGGCATGGCGCGCTCGAAACCCGCGAGTTCGATTTCGCGGCCATCGCCACCGGCGAGGATTTCACCGCGCGCGTCCACCGCGACGACCGCCCGTTGCGCGAGCAGCGCCTCGGCGCGCATCTGATGCAGAACGCGACCTTCGATTGCGAGTACCGCCTGCGCCTCGACAACGGCGGCTTCGCCTGGTTCCACGACCGCGGTTGCGCCGAGTACGGTCCGGGCCGCAAGCCCAAGCGCGTCATGGGCGTGCTGCGCCTGATCACCGGGCGCAAGACCGCCGAACAGCGTCTCGAACAGCTTGCCAATTTTGACGAGCTCACCGGCCACTTCAACAAGCAGCGCCTGCGCGAGGCGCTCGATCACGTCATCGCGGCCGGCACGCGCTCGGGCGATCCCGGCGCCTATCTCGCGGTCGGCGTCGACAAACTCGCCAACATCAACGACGCCTTCGGTTATAAGGCGGCGGATTCGGTGATCATCGAGATCGGCCAGCGGCTCGACCGCTGCCTGCGCGTGAGCGACGTCATCGGCCGCGTCGGCGGCGACCGCTTCGGCATCGTGTTGGCCGATTGCGCCGAGCAGAACGTCGCCATAGCGGCCGAGAAGGTTCTTAACGCGGTAAGCCAGGTTCCGATCGACACCGTCGCCGGCCCGGTCTACGCCACGGTCTCGATCGGCGGCGCTACGTTCCCCGACCAGGCCAAGACCTCCTACGATGTCATGACCCGCGCCGAGACCGCGCTCGCCGAGGCCAAGCGCGCCGGCCGCGATTGTTTCGTTCCCTACCACATCAGCGAGGAACAGCGCCGCCGCCACCGCTTCGGCCTGGCGCTGGGCGAGCGCGTGCAGCGCGCGCTCAGGGACGGCCGCCTGATCTTCGCCTATCAACCGGTTGTGTCGAGCGACACGGGCGCGACCGATTATCACGAATGCCTGCTGCGCATGATCGGCGAGGACGGCCAGATGGTGCTCGCCGGCGATTTCGTCGCCGCCATCGAGCAACTGGGCTTCATCCGCCTGATCGACCGCTATGTGCTGGAAAAGGCGGTGGAGGAAGTGGCCGCGCATCCGGACACGCGCCTGGCCTTCAACATTTCGGGCCTGACCGCAACCGACCGCCCCTGGCTGCGCGCCATCAGCTCGCTCTTGAAGGATCGGCCCGAAGTGGCGAGCCGCCTGGTGGTCGAGATCACCGAGACCGCGGCGCTGCACGACATCGTCGAATCGGCGCATTTCGTGCGCACGCTCAAGGATCTCGGCTGCCGCGTGTCGCTCGACGATTTCGGCGCTGGCTTCACCTCGCTCCGGCACTTGCAGGCGCTCTCGGTGGACATCGTCAAGATCGACGGCTCCTTCGTACGCAACCTGGCGAACAATCCCGAGAACCAGGTCTTCCTGCGCCACTTGGTCGGCCTGGCCAAGGGCCTGAACCTCACCACCGTCGCCGAATGGGTCGAGACGCCCGAGGAAGCGGCGCTCTTGCGGCGCGAAGGCGTGCAGTACCTGCAGGGTTATCTCTTCGGCAGGCCAATGATCGAGAAGCCCTGGCTCCAATTGCCGGCCTCGCCCAAGCGGCTCCTATCCGAGGCGGCGTCCTAACAGGATTTGTTCCGCACGCCGCCTCGGGCAGGAATCCTTCGACAAGCGCTCAGGATCTGCCCTCGGCTTTGCCACGAACTCTCTTTGCTTCGTATGACGGCCGCGCACGTGCGAGGCTTGTGCGACGCGGCTTAAAAAAACGGAAGGTTATTTTTCCGGCTTCTTGCCGAGCTGCTCGATCTGCTGCTGAAGCGCGCTGATGCGTTCCTTCAACTCGTTGAGCGAGGATTCCTTGGATTTGGCGTCGCCGCCCGCGCCCCCGCCTGGCCCGCCGGGTTGGGGAAATGCCGTGAACATCTGCATGGTCTTTTCGAACAGCGCCAGATTCTGCTTGCCCATCTGCTCCAGCGGCCCGAAGGGGAACATGCCGCCGAACGCATCCTGCAGCGATTTGCGCATCTGTTCCTGGTTGTGCGCGAACGAGGACATGGCGTGTTCGAGATAGCTCGGCACCAGCCACTGCATGTTGCCGCCGTACAGTCCGATAAGCTGGCGCAGGAAATTGGTCGGCAGCAGATGCTCGCCCTTCTGCTCCTCCTCGACGATGATCTGGGTCAGCACCGAGCGGGTGATGTCGTCACCGGTCTTGGCGTCGTAAACCACGAATTCGCCGCCCTGTTTCACCATGTTGCTCAGATCGTCGAGCGTCACATAGCTGCTGGTGGCGGTGTTGTAGAGCCGCCGGTTGGCGTATTTCTTGATGACGGTGGGCGCCGCCTCGGCGCCGCTTGGCGTCTCCGCCGTCTTCGAACCTGCCGTATCGCTTGCCATGGGGCCAGCATACCAGGAATTCCGTTGGCTTGTGCAGCGCAATAATTGCCCTTTACCGTCGCGCGACGGCCGCGCCCCTGCGCGGCTTGTCCCGCGGGCTTTTGCTGCACAAGACGCGGGCCTTGAGGGCGTGGCCCTGCGGCTTCGCTGCGCAATAAATTCACCTTACCCGGGCTGGAAGCGGCCCGTCCCACCGGCCTATACTGACCCGCATGGCGGAACCGCCCGATCTCGCAGAGCTTGCCCGGCGTTACGTGACGTTGTGGCAGGAGCAGTTGATCGCCATGGCGTCCGAGCCCGGCTTCGCCCAGGGCATGGCGGGGCTGTTCGCCGGGTTGACGCCGCAAAAGGGAGGCTTTGGCTATGGAGACGGGGCCCATGAACCTGGCGCACCTAAACCCGGTGCCGCGCCTGGGGCCGCGCCCGTTGGCTCTCCACCTCGCCAACGCGAGCCTGAGCTGGCTCAGCTCGCAAGCCGCGTTGCCGCTCTTGAAAAACGGCTCGCTGCCCTGGAAGCCGGAACTGGCGCAGGGCGCCCGGGATCTTCTGCAAAGCCTGGGAGACGCAAGGCCTGAAGAATTCAGGCCGGCGCTCGAGCGCGAACTGCGCCGCCGCGCCGATCTGTTCCTGAAAGGCATCGAGGCCTATCGCCGCCATCCCTATCGCCGCCATGTCGAAGACATGCCGCTGTTGTGGCAGGAGGGCACGACCAAGCTGTTCGATTACGCGCCTTCGGGCGGTGATCCTGTTCTGGTGGTGCCTTCGCTCATCAATCGCGGCTACATCCTCGATTTGGCGCCCGGCAACAGCCTGTTGCGCTTTCTCGCCGGGCAGGGCTTAAGGCCCTTCCTGGTCGATTGGGACGCGCCGGCCGAGGTCGAGCGAGCTTACGGCTTGAGCGATTACATCACCCTGCGGCTGGAAAAAGCCGCCGAAGCGGCATCGCAGGCCTCGGGCGGAAAAAGTATCTCGGTTTTGGGATATTGCATGGGCGGGCTTTTGGCGCTGGCGCTGGCCGACAGGCGGCCCGATCTAGTGAATTCCCTGGCGCTCCTCGCCACGCCGTGGAAATTCCACGCCGAGCGGCCGGATCAGGCGCGGCTTTTGGGCGCGCTCGCGGCGCCTTTCGCCGCGGCCTTCGCCGGGCTGGGCGAGGTGCCGGTGGACGTGCTGCAATCGCTGTTCGCTTCGCTCGATCCGCTTTTGGCGGTGAAGAAATTCTCGCGCTTCGCGACCATGCCGCAACACGGCGAGTCCGCGCGCGGATTCGTCGCGCTCGAGGACTGGCTCAATGACGGCGTGCCGCTGGCGTTGCCGGCGGCGGTGGAATGCCTGGGCGATTGGTACGGCCGCGACATGCCGGGGCGGGGCGAATGGCGCGTCAAGGGCCGCGCGGTGCTGCCGCGCAACATCGCGCAGCCGAGCCTGGTGATGGTGCCGGCGCAGGACCGCATCGTGCCGCCCTTGAGCGCCGCCGCGCTGGCCGATGAATTGCCCAATGTGGAACGCTTCACGCCGCCCCTGGGTCATATCGGCATGGTGGTGGCGCACGAGGCGCCGAAGGAAGTGTGGCCGAAACTGGCGGGGTGGCTGAAGGCCCATGCGGCGCGTTAGCCGACGCGATAAAAGTAAGCAAAAGCCAGTTGGAGAGGGCCGATGACTGACGCGCAGGGGCGGCAATTCAAAGCCTATAAGGACATATTGCCCAAAGAGAATCCCGATGATCGGGCCTACCTCGACATCCTCAGTAAAATCGCCCCCTACACCATGACGGTCAATGACGGTTTGGAGACCACCTACGCGTTATTCCAAGCCGTCCGTTACATCGTTCAAAACAAAATCCTAGGAGATATTGTCGAGTGCGGCGTGTGGCGCGGCGGATCGATGATGCTGATCGCATATGCGCTGAAGCATTTTGGCGACACCAGCCGCCAGCTCTATCTTTATGACACCTATGTCGGCATGACGGAGCCGGACGACGTCGACATCGATTTCGACGGCAAGGCGATGAAGCCCATCTGGTCCCAGCTTACCAGTCAAGGCATGGTGATGGGGTATGGCGGCTCGGTGGAAAACGTCAAAGCCAATTTGCAGCTCAGCGGCTATCCCGAACAGCAGATGCATTTCATCGTGGGGGACGTTCTGCAGACCATCCCGGCGCAATCGCCATCGCGCATTGCCGTGTTGCGGTTGGATACGGACTGGTACAAATCCACGCTGCATGAACTAAAGCATCTTTATGATCTGATCGTGCCGCACGGCATCCTGATAATCGACGACTATGGTTGGTGCCGCGGCGCTCGGCAGGCCACGGATGAATTTTTTCGCGACCGGCCGTTTAAGCCGATGATGCACCGTATGGATCAAGGGCCGCGCATGATCGTCAAACCGGCGTGACTTTTATTGCGCAGGCCGCCATCGGCGGCGTGACGGGGATATGACAAAACTTGTGGATTTATAGCCGCTTGCGACGAGTCGTTAACACGAATTGCTGCAGTTGCGAAACTGAGCCGCTTGCGGTTATTATCGATTCGCGAATCCGCTGCGGGCTTTCGATAGAGCGGTCGGCGGTGACGGCGTGTTGGAGCGGCAGAAGGCGGCTCGAGGGGACATATGACCGGCCAGAAGGCTCGCTGCTGCGGATTCTTTTTCTTTTACGTCCATCATCTCCACGGCGCGGCCGCCAGGCTGTCCTTGCCCCTCATCACGCTGGCGCTCGTCGCCTGCTCGTTTTCCGGCGAGCCGCCTGCCGATACGCTGATCGCCACCAATAAACTTCTCCGCACCGGTCCCGCGACCGCGCCTTACCTGATGGGCGAGACCGACGAGATTTCCGCCGCCCTGCCGTGCAACGTTGCCGCGCGCGAAGTCTATCGCCTGCTCGACGGCAAGGACCGGCATTATCTGATCGGCTGGATGCCCGATGGCCGCGCGCATGTCGTGGTGCTGTCGGATTGGCTGATCTTCGATCCGCTGTTCCACAAGGCCCCGGTGCCGGTCACCGAATATCCGTTCCAAGCGATATCGGTCAGCGAGCAGGACGGCTGGCATCTGGTCGATCTCACCTCCGGCGATTACGCGAACGGCAATCTCGTAGCGAATATCGAGCGCAAGGCATCGCTCGGCTGGTGGCTCGAATACACGCTGCCGCCGGTGCACTGGATCATGCGGGTGGTATTCGGCCAGACGCAAATCTCGTGATGAAAGAAGCACCAAGCATGAGCGCGTAATAGGCAGGACCGGCGGGAAATATTTCCTGAGCGCCGGAACCCGAGTTGCGGGCGACAACATCGCCGATATTCGCGGCCGGAAAATCGACAGTCACATTCATGCGAGCATCGCGCATGTTCACGCATGCGTCACAGGGCCCGTCCATAATATGGGCGGAACTGTAAAGCCACGTGCGCGACTGTCGGAAAAATTTACAGCTGTAAAAAATTCAGAACATGAAAAAAAGATTCGAGAATTGCTGCAACCGCGAAGCCGAGTCGTTAATATCGTTTTGCTTAATTTATCAAATGCTCACTCCGATCTAGGCAAAGGGTGAGGGAGGGGGACATATGGCCCGGCCAGGGGGCAACCGAAGCAAGTTCTTTCACGGCAATTATTTTTGCGTCACGGCCGCTTGGCTATCCTTGGCGCTTATCGTATTGACGCTCGCCGCTTGCGCGACGGATGAGGAATCCGCCGGGACGCCGTCCGCCGGTCCGCTGATGGTCGGCGAATTGATCCCAAGCGGCCCCAAGACCGCCCCCTATCTGATGGGCGAAACCGACAAGATCGCCCACAACCTTCCCTGCAACGTGGCGGCACGCAAGGTTTACCGCGCTCTCGCCGGCATGGACCGGCATTATCTGGTCGGTTGGCTGCCCGACGGCCGCGCTCATGTCGTCGTGTTGTCGGACGGGTGGATCTTCGATCCGCTGTTTCACAAAACACCGGTGCCGATCGCAGAATACAAGTTCAACGCGATATCGATCAGCGAGGATGACGGCTGGCATCTCGCCAGTCTCGGAACCGAGTACGGCAACGCCAATCTTGCGAATTTGATCACGCGCGCGGGAAAGCAATAAGCCAACGGCGCGAAAGCGCGGCTTTACTCGGTCGGACGCAAAGTTCTTGAAGGAAACCGGCAAAGCGGATGATGATGTTCCGGACCGGCCGGGATTGATCGGCCGCGGCAAAATTCGAATTATTACAAACGGGAGAAGACGATATGAAACGCGTCATGGCTTGGTTCATAGCCGGTTTGAGCCTGGGCGGCTGCGTTTCGCAAAACATGGATGCGGGGCTGCAAGGCCTGGTCGGGCAGGATATTCACGCGGCCATCGCCCGTCTCGGCTATCCGAACAGCCAACGTTCGGTGGCTAGCGACACGGTTTACACCTGGTCGGTCAGCCAGACCGTCACCCTGCCCATGACCACGGGAAACCCGGTCTTCGTGACGGTCGGCGGCGTGCCCGCTTCCGGCTTAGCGACCAGCACGAGCTACGTGCCGGTCAATTACAATTGCATGATCGATCTCGGCGCCGGCGCCAACGGTATCGTCAAAAACTATCATTGGACCGGAAATATCGGCGGATGCTCTCATTATGCCGACGCGTTGAAGGCCAATTGAAATACGCGCCGCGACGGCGGATTCTGAACCGGGACAAGGCCTCACCGAACATGCGGAGTTGCGGCGGATACGCGGCGAAGGCGCCCCTGGAACCATGCGAAGGATTTTGATCGGTTTGGCCCTGGCGCTTTGCGCACCGCCGGCTTGGGCGCAAACCACGAACGAAAACCTGTGCATGAGCAGCGATCCCGACATCAAGATCGTCGGCTGCACTGCCGTGATCCAATCGGGTCAGGAGAGCAAGGAAAATCTGGCCGTCACCTACAACAATCGCGGCATGGCTTATCTGCGCAAGAGTCTCTACGACCAGGCCATTACCGATTTCAACCGGGCGATCCTGCTCATGCCCGACGACTTCGTCTCTTATGCCGATCGCGGCATCGCATATAAAAACAAGGGCCTCTACGACAACGCCATCGCCGATTACACCAAGGCGATAGCGATCATGCCTGCCACCGCGTCCGCTCTCGCGCCGACCTATTACAATCGCGGGCTCGCCTACGAATTGAAAGGCCAGCGCGATCTGGCCGTCGCCGATTATCGCGCCGCCCTCAAGATCGACGCGAATTTCAAGGGGCCGTCCGACCACCTGAAGAACCTCGGCGTCGCGCCATAATAAATTTCCGCTTCGCACGGCGGCCGTATCCCTGCGCGGCCTGTACTACGCATTTGTTCACTTCGCATGACGCCTCGGGCCCAGCGCAGCACCTGACGTGCGGAGCCAAGAAAAATTGTCCCTCGGCTATGCTAGGATCGTCTTGCGCTGACGATATGGATACAGGGCCCGCCCACACCCGGGAAGAACGGCTCGAAGGTATCCAGCAGGCCCACGAACTCGCCGCCCGAGATTTTTCCTGAGATGCTGCTTAGGCCGCCGGTGGTCGGATTGAAATAGGCGGCGGTGACGCTGCCATCCGCCCCCACATGGCCTTGAACGTCCAAAGTGCCCTGGACAAGGACAATGTCGCCGGCAACCGTGTTTCCGTCGATCTGCATCAGCACCGTGCCCGCGGTGCAGCTGCCTCCGGTGGCATTCACCACCCCGGTCCAGGTGCCGTCGAAGAATCCGGCGGCATGGGCGGCGCCGCCTTGCAGCAGGCCGGCCGCCAAGGCGGCGGCATAGAGGATGCGCTTCATCGCTTCGTTTTTACCGCGGATCGGGCGCGGTTTCTAGTTGGCTTCCGGGCCCTTGCCGTTCGGGTTGGCCTGTGAAGGAGCATCGATAAAGGGTGGCGGCGGGGGCACGCAGGCCGCCAGCAATGCGGCGCAGAAGCCCGCCAGAACGATCGATTTGAGAGTCGCGATGATCACAGGTTTGAGGGGCATGGAAACCTCCTGAAGCCGGTTGAGATGGATTGGATATTGGACTGCAAAAGTGGCGAGATGAGGCCTGTGTTTCCCCGCCTATGTCCTGCCTCACCGGGATTTGCCACCGAAAAGACGCAATGCCTTCCTTGACGGAATTACAGCAACCGCGCGTCGAAGGCGCTAATATCGGATCGCATAGTTTATCGCGCCCTCATTCGATTTCGGGCGGTGGATGAATAGGAAAGGGAATGTCATGCGCGTCTTCGCGTTGTTAACCGTCGCCCTGTTTCTATTTTTTTCGATCCGGCCCACCCATGCCGGCGATATCAAGTCCGATTTGAAAGCATACGGACTCGTCGGAACGTTCTCCCATGATTGTTCGAAAAGCATCGCGCAAGGGGGAGACACCGTGACTTATGTCATTCCGAATTCAGGTGAACCTACGGTCACCATGCGCAATTCACTGGGCGTATTTGCCTACATCATCAAAGAGGCAAATATCGCAATTGACGGCACGATCGTTCTCAAAGAGGTTTCGGTAGACGGCAAGACGCAAACAGATTTGGTTATGCAAAAAACCGGAACGGGAATTCGTCCCATACAAGTGGTGGCCCAAGTCCGCGGCATCGATCAGCCGCTTGTCCTGGTGGACAACGGACTCAACACCAGAGACGGCACTCCGGCACCCATCCGGGAGCGATGCGGGAATTGAAACATTGCGGCGCGCGTCGGCTGTGCTAAATGTGCCGCGCATCCCTTCATCGAGGCCATGCCCGTGAAACAGAAATCCATGAGCCTGCCGGTCCCGGTCCAAGCCAAGCTCGAAAAATTGCGTCCGACGCAGATGACGCTGGGCTACGCCGAGGTGGCCCTCAAACGGAAGGAATGGCGCAAGCGCACCGCTAAAGAAGGTAAACGCTTTCTGCGCGACCACCGCTTTCCCGCCATCCGCGGCCCGAAAGGCCACTATTACATCGTCGACCATCATCATCTCGGCCGCGCGCTGCAGGAGGAAAAGGTCACGTCGGTGACCCTGGCCTTGCTGGCCGATCTGTCACAGCTCGCCAAGGACGAATTCTGGATACTGATGGATTTTCACCAATGGGTGCATCCCTATGACGCCAAGGGCCGCCGCCGCGATTTCTCGTCCATGCCCCGGACTTTGAAACGGATGCCCGACGATCCCTTTCGCAGCCTGGCGGCGGCGGTCAGGCGGGTCGGCGAATATCCCAAGGACGCGGAACCGTTCGCAGAATTCCTCTGGGCCGATTTCTTCCGGCGGCGGATTCCGGTCGAGCTGCTGCGCGAAGATCCGAAAGCCGCGCTGAAGCGCGCCAATCGCATCGCGCGCACCATGGATGCCGCCCATCTTCCCGGCTGGTCGGGCATCGGCGAAAGCTGAACGCGGCCGAACCGGTCCGGATTTCCGATCCTCTTGGCCTTGCCCCGGCTCCATGCCATGCTCCGGGCATGGGAAGCTCGCGGGCGATCATCATCGGGGCCGCGCTCATCGCGGCGGCCATCCTGTTCGTTTTCCGTTGGGAAATCATCACCGGCGGCGGTTTTTCGCCGCTTCGGCTCGACCGCTGGACGGGGAAAGTCACGGCCTGCCGCCAGGCGGCCGATTTCGACACCAGCCACCGGGCGGATTGTTCCGGCTATTGAGCCCGTAGGGGGCCGGGGCTGTTTCCATCCTGAAAACCGCCCGGCCCGCGCGCCGGATTTTTTGCCCTCTCCATCCTGAGCTTGTCGAAGTGCGCAAGGCTGCTTTGCCCATTTTGTGTTTGTTCCCAAAAGCCCGGATAAAGACTATCTAATAAGAAAACCCGGGAAGGCCCATCGCATGCGTAACAATTCCGACATCGTCATCGCCTCGGCCGCGCGCACCGCGATCGGCGCCTTCAACGGCGCCTTCGCTTCGGTCCCTGCCCACTATCTGGGCCAGACGGCGATCACCGAGGCGCTGAAGCGCGCCAAGCTCGCCCCGGGTGAAGTATCCGAGGTGGTGATGGGCCAGGTGCTGCCGGCGGGCGAGGGCATGAACCCGGCCCGTCAGGCCTCGATGGGCGCCGGTATCCCCAAGGAAGTCACCGCCTACGGCATCAACCAGGTGTGCGGCTCGGGCCTGCGCGCGGTCGCCATGGGCTGTCAGGCGATCCGGGCCGGGGATTCGGCGATCGTCGTCGCCGGCGGCCAGGAAAGCATGAGCCAGTCGCCGCATGCCCTCCATCTGCGCAGCGGCGTCAAGATGGGCAATGCCGAAATGGTCGATCTGATGATCAAGGACGGGCTGTGGGACGCGTTCAACGGCTATCACATGGGCACCACCGCCGAGAACGTGGCGCAGCGCTGGCAGATCACCCGCGAACAGCAGGACCGCTTCGCCGCGACCTCGCAACAGCGCGCCGAGGCCGCGCAGAAGGCCGGCAAGTTCAAGGACGAGATCGTGCCGGTGAAGATCGCGACCCGCAAGGGTGAAGTGCTGGTCGACAACGACGAATATCCGCGCGCCGGCACCACCGCCGACATCCTGGCCAAGCTCAAACCCGCCTTCGCCAAGGACGGCACGGTGACCGCGGGCAACGCCTCGGGCATCAATGACGGCGCGGCGGCGGTGGTGGTCATGAGCGCGGATGAAGCCGCCAAGCGCGGTCTCGCGCCGCTGGCGCGTATCGCCTCCTGGGCCACTTGCGGCGTCGATCCGGCGATCATGGGGGTGGGGCCGATCCCGGCGACCAAGCTCGCGCTCGAGCGCGCCGGCTGGAAAGTCGGCGATCTCGATTTGATCGAGGCCAACGAGGCCTTTGCGGCGCAAGCCTGCGCCGTGGCCAAGGAACTGGGCTTCGATCCCGAAAAGGTCAACGTCAATGGCGGGGCGATCGCGCTCGGCCATCCGATCGGCGCCTCGGGCGCGCGAATCCTGGTGACCCTGCTGCACGAGATGGGCAAGCGCAACGCCAAGAAAGGCCTGGCGACCTTGTGCATCGGGGGCGGCATGGGCATCGCGATGTGCGTGGAGCGTTCTTAAGAAAATAGACGGGGCGCGTAGCAGGGGCCGCGCAGGGGGCGCGGCCGCCGTGCGAAGCGAAGGGAGATCGATAAATGGCCAAAGTTGCCGTCGTAACCGGAGGCACCCGCGGCATCGGCCGGGCGATCGCGGTGGCGCTCAAGGAGTCGGGCTTCAAGGTGGCGTCGAACTACGCCGGCAATGCCGAGGCGGCGATGGAATTCACCCGCCAGACCGGCATTTCCTCCTTCCGTTTCGACGTCGCCGATTTCAAATCCTGCGAGACGGGGGTGAAAGAGATCGAGGCCAAGCTGGGCGGTCCGGTCGATATCCTGGTCAACAACGCCGGCATCACCCGTGACGCGGTGCTGCATCGCATGACGCCCGAACAATGGAACGCGGTGATCGCCACCAATCTGACCTCGTGCTTCAACATGTGCCGGTTGGTGATCGACGGCATGCGCGCGCGCAATTTCGGGCGTATCGTGAATATAGGTTCGATCAACGGCCAGGCCGGGCAATACGGCCAAGTCAATTACGCCGCCGCAAAATCGGGCATCCACGGGTTCACCAAGGCGCTGGCGCAGGAAGGCGCGGGCAAGGGCGTAACCGTCAACGCCATCGCGCCGGGTTATATCGACACCGACATGGTGCGCGCCGTGCCCGAGGACGTGCTGAAAAAGATCGTGGCGCGCATTCCCACCGGCCGCCTCGGCATGGCCTCGGAGATCGCGCGCGGCGTGCTGTTCCTGGTCTCGGACGAGGGCGGTTTCATCACCGGCTCGACGCTGTCCATCAACGGCGGGCAGCATATGTATTGAGCTTCGCACGACGGCCGCGCCAAAGGGTTTAGCGCGGTCCGTGCTACACGGGGACATCCATTCGGGGGAATCATGAGTGAATTCACAACCAGACGCAGCGTGCTCGGCCTGTTATTGGCGGCCATGCCTTCCGCCGCGCTGGCGCAGAACTCGCTGCTCAACGAGGGCAAGAGCCTGCTGGGCAACGTGCAGAACGGCGGCAGCGCGGGTTCGAGCTCGGGCTCGGGCGCGTCCTTGAGCCAGAGCCAGATCGGCGCCGGGCTGAAGGACGCGCTCAAAGTGGCCTCGCAGCGCGTGGTGTCCCGCGTCGGCAAGACCGACGGCTATAACGGCGATCCGTCGATCCGCATCCCGCTGCCGGACCCGTTGCAGAAGATCGAAGGGCCGCTCAAGGACGTCGGCGCCTCGGGCATGCTCGACGATCTGCAGACCAAGATGAACCGCGCGGCGGAACAGGCCGCACCCAAGGCGCTCAACATCTTCACCACCGCCGTCTCCAGCATGTCGATCGACGATGCCCGCTCGATCCTCACCGGGCCGCAGGACTCGGCGACGCAGTATTTCAAGCGCACCACCTCGGGCTCGCTGACGACTTCCTTCCGGCCGGTGGTGGACAAGACCTTGTCGAGCGTGGGCGCGGTGCAGACCTTCAAGGGCGTGCAGGGCAAGGCCGCGTCGCTGCCCTTCGGCGCCGGCAAGGACGTGAGCGGCTTCAACCTGACCGATTTCACCGTCGGCAAGGCGCTGGACGGCCTGTTCCACTATATGGCTGTGGAAGAGGCGGCGATCCGCACCGATCCCGCTGCGCGCACCACCGCCTTGTTGAAGCAGGTGTTCGGCTAGACTTTCGGTTTGCTCCGCAGGACGCCTCGGGCCTGAATCCTTCGACCAGCGCTCAGGACCGGCCCTCGACTGTGTTACGCGCCCGGCTCCCAGCCGGGAGGCGCCAGTTCGAAGCCCTTGAAGTCGAAAGCCGGCGCGACGGTGCAACCCACCAGAGACCAATTACCCAGGCTGCGCGCGCTTTGCCAGACGCCGGCCGCCACCGCGGCTTGCGGCCGCTGGCTCGCCGCCAAATCGGGGCCGAGGCGCAGCCGGTCGAGCCGCTTGCCGTCTGGCGACAGCGACAGCTCCAACACCGCCCCCGCATACCAATGCCAGATCTCGGCCTTGTCGACGCGGTGCCAGCGCGACACCTCGCCCGCCTTCAGCAGGTAATAGATCGCGGTCGAGGCGCTATCGCGGAAACTCTCGCGGAACCAGCCGCCCTCGGGATGCGGCTGGAGATTGAGCGCCTTGGCGATCTCGTCCGCGTCGCTCATGCACTATATTCGCTTCGCGCGACGCCATCGCCCTTGATCCGGGCGATGGCTGTGCTACGCGCGCTCTCTTCGCTTCGCACGACGGCTGTATAGCCCGTGCTACGCATTGGGCGGCACCGTCGCTTGCATCGAGGGACGCTTGGCGAAGTCCGCGTACCATTTCGCCAAGTCGGGATGGTGCTCGCGCCAGCCTTCGGTCGGGTAGCGGAAATCGAGATAGCCCAGCGCGCAACCCATCGTGATCTGGCCGATGTTGAGCGGGCCAGAAAGCGCGCCTTCGCGGGTTTTCTCGTCGATCGCCGCCAGGCCGCCGCGCACCCGGCGCATTTGCGCCTCGACCCAATCGTTCCACTGCAATTCCTTCGGCCGCAAAAAGGTCTCATAACGCGTCACGACCGCCGCATCCATGATGCCGTCGCCCAGTGCCTGCTGGCGCAGCGCCACCCAGCGCGCCTTGCCGGCCGCCGGGAATATCTTCGGCCCGCCGTGGAGCGAATCCAGGTATTCGCAGATCACGCGCGAATCGAACAACACCACGCCGTCATCGGTCAAAAGCGACGGAATCTTGATCAGCGGGTTATCGCGCTGCACCTCGAGATTGGGCTTGTTGGGCGCGACCACGGTGGGCAGGCGCTCGATCTTGGGCTCGAGGCCGGTTTCGTAAGCGAGCACCATGACCTTGCGCACGAAGGGCGAGGTCGGCGAGTAGCGCAGCTTCATTTGTAATTCCCCCTTTAAATTAGAAATTATCCTTGGCGCTACGGATGGCGGCGAATGTCGCAACCGCGTCGCCCGGCGTGTTTTGGGATTTCTGCACGGCCGGGTCGTCGGCGCGCAGAAACGGGTTGGTGGCCAGCTCCTCTGCCAGGGTGCCCGGCACGGTCGATTTGCCCTGGGCGCGCAACGCATCGACGCGTTTGGAGCGGGCGGCCAGGTCCCGGTTGCCCGGTTCGACGGTCAGCGCGAAGCGCGCATTGGCCTGGGTGTATTCATGGCCGCAATAAACCCGCGTGTCGCCCGGCAATTTCTTGAGCTTCGAGAGCGAATTCCACATCTGCGCGGGGGTGCCTTCGAACAGCCTGCCGCAGCCCATCAGGAACAACGTGTCGCCGCAGAAAAGAGCGCGCGAGTGCGGAAACCAGAAGGCGATATGGCCGCGCGTGTGGCCCGGCACGTCAAACACCTTGGCTTCTTCCTTGCCGAAATTGAGCGTGTCGCCCTCGGCCAGCGCCACGTCGATGCCGGGGATGCGGGCGCGGTCGGCCAAGGGCCCGACGATGATGGCGCCGTAATGCGCCTTCAATTCGAGATTGCCGCCGGTGTGGTCGTGGTGGTGATGGGTGTTCAGGATATGGGTGAGCTTCCAACCCAGCTTGTCGAGCGCCGCGATCACCGGCCCCGCTACCGAGGGGTCGACCGCCGCGACCGATCCCGTTTCGGGCTCGCGCAGCAGATAGACGTAATTGTCCCGCAGCACCGGGACTTGGCGGATTTCCAGCTCGGCCATGAGCCGGAGACTAAACCATAACCTTTGTCATGCTACACTCGAAACATGTTCATCGATATCGTCGACATGCGCGATTTCTACGAGCGACGGCTGGGCCAGATGGCGCGGCTGATGATCGGCCGGCGTGTGCGCGCGATGTGGCCCGATTTACGCGGCATGCGGCTGATGGGCCTGGGCTATGCCACGCCCTATCTGCGTCCCTATCTGGCCGAGGCCGAACGGGTGGCGGCGGTGATGCCGGCGCCGCAGGGTGTGCTGCCCTGGCCGCCCGAAGGCCCCAACCGCGCCACCCTAGCCGAGGAGGGCGAGCTGCCGCTGCCCGATTTCTCGGTCGACCGCGTGCTGCTGATCCACGGCCTCGAATTCAGCGAGCAGACGCGGCCCTTGCTCAAGGAAATCTGGCGCGTTCTGGCGGGCGGCGGCCGGCTCATCGTGGTCGTGCCCAACCGGCGCGGCATCTGGGCGCGGCTCGACAACACGCCCTTCGGCCAGGGCTCGCCCTACACGCCGAGCCAGCTCTCGCATCTCTTGCGCGAGGAAGGCTTCACGCCCGAGCGCAACGCCGCGGCTCTGTTCGTGCCGCCCACCATCTCGCGCGTGATGCTGCGCTCGGCGCCGCTGTGGGAAAAGATCGGCGCGCGCTGGTTCTCGGCCTTCGGCGGCGTGGTGCTGGTCGAGGCGACCAAGCAGATCTATGCCAAGCCCACCGCCGAGCGCGCGGAGAAAAAGCGCCGCCGCGTGCTGCTGCCGATGCCCGGCACGCCCAGCCCGGCGGGGCCGTAATACAATTTCGCCATCCGCCGCGGTTACTTCTTGGCGCCGGGGAAATGCTCGGTGTGGATTTGGCCGTCGCGGCCGACATAATCCACCTTGGCGCCGGCGATGAACACGGCATAGCTCGCGCAGCCGGCGCGTATGATCCGCCGCAGGAACTCGGCATAGCCGAGCTTGCCCTGCTGAATCGCGCGCACGGCGTCGGCGACCGCGGTTGCGTCGAAACTCTGGGATATCTCGGGCGCGTTTTCGAGCGGCAGGGCGTGGTCGTTGCCGCCGCCGGCGCCGTCGTAATATGTCGCGCGCAGCAGGACAAGATCGACCCGGTAAGCGCGCACGCCGGCGGAGATGAGCCGCCCCACGACTTTCGGGAAAGGCGTGTCGGCGAAGCTGAGGTTCATGCAGGCGTGGATTTCGTTCGTATTCATGCGCGGCCCATGCCTCTTATCGCCTCGATAACACGCACAGCCCCTGCTCGGCCAGCGCTTGCGCGAAGCGCCGCGCCCAGCTTTGCTGGCCGGCGGGCTCGGCGACCTCGTCCTGGCGAAACTCGACCTGGAGATAAGGCAGATTCCGCCGCAGCGCGTGATAGGGCGTGCTGAAATCGATATTTGGATCGAGCGCGTAAGGCTGGTTGTCGCCCACATTCGCGTCGCCCGGGCGGCGCAAGGCGGCGAGCATCGGCTCGGCCCAGCTGCGGTCGCTATGGCTCGACAGCGCGATCTGCCAGGGGCGAGCGCGCCCGGCCAGGCTCGGCGTCATCGAATGGATCGACAGCGCCATCGGCGTTTGGCCCGAGGCCACGCGCGCAGCCAGTACCGATTCGACGGCCTCGTGATAGGGCGTGAAGAAGCGCGCGATGCGCGAAGCGCGATCCGCCGCGCTCAAGCCGCGATTGCCGGGAATCGGCGTGCCATCGCTGATTTCGGGAATCAGGTCGCGCGATTCGAGCCGGCGGTTGCAATCGATTACCAACCGTGAAGTCGCGCATAAAATCGCCGGGGCGTCGAGCAGTTCCGAGAGTATCGCCGTGATCGCGCCCGCGCCGATGTCCCAGGCAATGTGCCGCGCCAACTCCGCCGGTGAAAGGCCGAGACGGTTCAGCCCGGCGGGCACATGGTTGCTGGCATGGTCGCAGAAGATGACGAAGCCGCCCCGTCCTTCGGGCCGCAGCAGGGTGAAGGCACGCTCGCCCGCCGCGTCACCCGCGCTCCCGCTCACGCACTCTCTTCGGTCACGTTCACGCTGACCTCCATGCCGCGGAAGGACGAATGGTAGCCGAAGAAGCTGCCCCACAGCGGCAGCGCCTGCGCCGGATCCCAGGCGACCGCAACGCGGATGAGATTGCGGTTGCCGACGATGCTGTTGGTCGGATCGAAATCGACCCAGCCCGCGCCCGGCAGATAGACCTGCGCCCAGGCATGGGTCGCGCCGCCGCCGCTGCCGTCGCCGGGCACGAAAATATAGCCGCTGACGAAACGCGCGGCCAGGCCGAGCGAGCGGACTCCCTCCATCATCAGCAAGGCGAAATCGCGGCAACTGCCGCGCCCGCGCCGCAGCGTCTCGTCTGGGCTACGCACGCCTTTCGCAGTGCGGCGTTCGTAGACGAAGCGATCCTTGATGGCGAGGTTCACGCGCCGCAGCAGCTCCATCGTGTCGGTGGATTTTCCCGGGTCGAGGAATTGCAGAGCCCAGGCATCGACTTCCGGCGATGGATAGCGGCGGCGCAAGGCCTGGCCGAGATTGGGCAATTCATCCTCGGCATAGACGAAGGGATAGGTTTGCGCGCGCGCATCGAGCGCGTAATCGGGCTCCGCGACCTCGAAATGTTCGAGACTCAAACTGCTCTCGAAGCGCAGCTCCGATGCGGGTTCGTCATCGAAGGTGGCGATCGCCACCGAATTGTCGAACACGTCGTGCAGCCAGGTGAGCGTCGCGGGCTCGGGCCGGATATCGAGCCCGGTCTTGAGCAGGCGGAGGTCGTGACTGTCGCGCGGGCGGAACATCATGCGATGCTCGCCGAACGCGACCGGCTCGGAATAGCGGTAGGTCGTGACGTGATTGACGGCCAGGCGACGCGCGCTCATGGCACGGCACGCGCCGGCGGTGCCGTGGCCGCAGCCTCGTCGGTCCAGACCACGAATTTCTTGAGCACGTTCGGGCCGAACGTGGTCGCGATGGCGACGTCGGCGGCGTCGCGGCCGCGCGCGATCAGTATCCGGCCGATGCGCGGTACGTTGCTGCGCGCGTCGAACACGTGCCAGGCGCCGCCGATATAGGCCTCGAACCAGGCGGAGAAATCCATCGGTTCGTCGGGCGGCGGATCGATGCCGAAATCGCCCAGATAGCCGGTGCAGTAGCGCGCCGGGATGTTCATGCAGCGGCAGAAGGCGATGGCGAGATGCGCGAAATCGCGGCACACCCCGGTGCGTTCGTTATAGGCCTCCCACGCGGTCTTGTTCTGGCGCGCGTGCTTGTAGCCGAACACGATATGCTGGTGGACGAAGTCGCAGATGGCCTGGACGCGCGCCCACCCCGGCGGCGTGTTGACGAAAAGTCCGCCGGCGATTTGCAGCAGCTTGTCGATTTCGCAATAGCGCGTTCCCAGCAGATACATCAGGCATTCGTCGGGCAGATCCTGCACCGGATGCTGCTGCGCGCCGCGCTCGAACGGATCCGGAAGGCCGCTGTCGTTCACCACGCCGTTGGCGGTGAGCCGCAGCTGGCCTTGCGGGGCGACGATGCGGTTGCACCAATTGCCGAACATGTCGCGATAGGGCGTGACCGCGAGCGGCGGGTCGGTGATCAGGCGGTCGGGAACGATGATGTCGGGCTGGCGGGTGAAATGGACGTTGAGCATCAGGATCATCGGCGTCGGTTGCGGGCACTCATAGACCATTTCGTAGCCGACTCGGATGCGCATGACTTCGTTCTTCGTTGTTTTCCCGCACGCGGAATTGGGCCCTAGCCGCGCTCGAAACCAGCATAGAACGGATATCCGGCGCATCTAAAAACAATTCGTCGCAGCGATCCATGTGGCCCAATTCTTGTGCGAGGACGCGGACATGCGCAAGAATTAGGCAAGCAATAGGCTCGGTGCCAGGGCGCGTTTCGGATTGGCGCTACCGCCGCGAAAGCAGGAACAGCCCCTGTTCGGCCAAAAGATTGGCGAGGCCGCCCGAGGGGTCGAGCCGGTAGGGGCGGCCGCTGCCGTCGAGCGAGATGCTGCGCTCGACCTTGATCCCCTCATCCGCGCAAAGCTGCACGAAATCCTGGATGGTGCAGAAATGGATGTTGGGCGTCTCGTACCACGGCAGCGGCAGAAGATCGGTGCGCGGCATGCGGCCCGAGAGCAGCAGGCTCAGCCGCATCCGCCAATGCGCGAAATTCGGAAAGGAGACAATGGCGCGCTTGCCGATGCGCACGAGATGCCGCAGCACCTCGCGCGGGCTGCGCGTCGCCTGAAGCGTCTGGCTCAGCACCACGTAATCAAAGGCGTCGGACGGGTAATCCGCCAGATCGTTGTCGGCGTCGCCCTGGATCACGGAAAGGCCGTGGCGCACGCAGGCGTTGACGCCCGATTGCGACAACTCCATGCCGCGCCCGTCCACGTCCTTGTGGCGGATGAGATAGGACAGCAATTCGCCGTCGCCGCAGCCGATGTCGAGCACGCGCGAACCCGGCGCGATCATCTCCGACGCCAGCCGCAGATCGCCGCGCAGTTCTGGCGGCGCCGTCAGGTTCCGGGCGTCCATGATCATCCCGCTTTCAACCCGCGATGCTGGGCGCAGCCGTCGAGAAAGCCGCGCAGCGTGGCGTGGAATTCCGGCTCGTCGAGCAGGAAGGCGTCGTGGCCCTTGTCGGTCGCGACTTCCACGAAACTCACATTGGCGGCGGCGGCGTTCAAGGCGTGCACGATCTCGCGGTTCTCGGCCGTCGGATAAAGCCAGTCGCTGGTGAAGGAGATGACGCAGAAGCGCGTCTTGGTCTCCTTGAAGGCGTTGGCGAGCACGCCGCCGTGCTCGGCCGCGAGATCGAAATAATCGCAGGCGCGCGTCATGTAGAGATAGGAATTGGCGTCGAAGCGCTCGACGAAGGAAATCCCCTGGTGGCGCAGATAGTTCTCCACCTGGAAATCGGCGTCGAAGCCGAAGGTGAGCGCGTTGCGGTCCTGCAAATTCCGGCCGAATTTGCGGTGCAGCGCCTGCTCCGACAGATATGTGATGTGCGCGGCCATGCGCGCCACCGCCAGGCCGCGCGCGGGATTGCGCCCCTGTTGCTGGTAATTGCCGCCGCACCAATCGGGATCGGCCATGATCGCCTGGCGGCCGACCTCGTGGAAGGCGATATTCTGCGCCGAGTGCCGCGCGGCCGACGCGATCGGCACCGCGGCGAAGACGCGCTCGGGATAAGACGCCGCCCATTGCAGCACCTGCATGCCGCCCATCGAGCCGCCGATGACGCAAAACAATTGCTTGATGCCGAGGTGGTCGATCAGCTTCAGCTGCGCGCGCACCATGTCGCCGATGGTGAACACCGGAAAGCTCAAACCCCAGGGCTTGCCGGTCGCCGGATCGGTTTCGCCCGGCCCGGTCGAGCCCATGCAGCCGCCCAGCACGTTGGCGCAGATCAGGAAATAGCGGCTGGTGTCGAGCACCTTGCCCGGCCCGACCAAAATGTCCCACCAGCCCGGCTTGCCGGTGATGGGATGCGGCTCGGCGACATACTGGTCGCCGGTGAGCGCGTGGCATATGAGGATGGCGTTGGTTCGGTCGGCGTTCAGCGTTCCATAGGTGCTGTAGGCCGTGGTGATCGGACCCAGCGTCACGCCGGAATCGAGACGCAGCTTCTCCGCCACCTCCAGGCGCTGGCCGGGGCGTTGGGCGGCCGGTCCGGGCCGCGTTTGCGAAGGCGTCGAAACGTTCATGCCGGGCGCTCTCGTCATGGCGAAAAATGCAGTTGCGCTAGGTAGATAGCGCGTGAACCCGCTGTCAATGTTTTCTTTGCTTTCGGGGCCTTGCGGAACTATCTCTAACGGCTCCCAACCCCCGGAAAGCCATGGCCGACCGTCCCCGTTCGCTCAAAACCCTGCGCCAGGAGATCGACCGCATCGACGCGCAGCTGCACGACCTGGTCATGGAGCGCGCATCGGTGGTGGGCGAGGTGGCCGCCGCCAAGCGGGCGGAGGGCCTGGCGGCCGAGGTGCCGGGGCGCGAGGCCGAGATCATGCGCCGGCTGGTCAAGCGTCACAGCGGGCGCTTTCCGACCAACTCGCTGGTGCGTCTTTGGCGCGAGATGGTCGGCGCGGCGATTTCCCTGCAGACGGAATTCTCGGTCGCGGTGGTGGTGAACGAGGACGATCCTGGCATCTGGGATCTGGCGCGCGATCATTACGGCGTGGCGGTGCCGATGACCGCTTTCCGCAGCTCGGCCGAGTTGTTGCGCGTGCTGTCCGAGAACCGGGTCAGCGTCGGCGTGGTGCCGGTGCCGGGCGACGGCGTCGAAGATTCCTGGTGGCGCACGCTCGCCGCTGCCGGCAGCGGGCCGCGCGTCACCGCGCGCCTGCCTTTCGCCGGACGCGGCAACGCCCGCGGCGCGCGCGACGCCTTCGTTCTGGGCATGGCCTCCGCCGAGCCGGACGCCGCCGAGCGCAGCCTCTACGCGATCGAAGTGCACGGTGAGGTGAGCCGCGGCGGCCTGGCCTCGATGCTGTCGACGGCGCGGATTCCGGCGACGCTCCTGGCGATGGCGCGGGTGAGCGCCGGCATCACCGCCGGTCTGGTCGAGATCGACCAGGGGCTGCCGCAAGGCGACGCGCGGCTGAGCAATCTGGTTCCGCCCGGCGGCGATATGCGCGCCAAGGCCTTCGCGCTCGGATTCTACGCGAAGCCGCTTTCGGCGCGCGAACTGGCGCCGAAAGAGCCGGCGCCGGCCAAATCGGAGTGACGCACATGGCCGACCGGCCGGTGCCGCGCCCGGGCATTCTGGACATATCTCCCTATATCGGCGGCGAGGCGCAGATCGCCGGCAACGAGAAGCCGATCCGGCTCGCCTCGAACGAGAGCGCGCTCGGGCCGAGCCCCAAGGCGATCGCCGCCTACAAGGCTCTGGCGGGCGAAATTCACCGCTACCCCGAAGGCGGCTGCGCCGCGTTGCGCGCGGCGCTGGGAAAGATTCACGGGATAGACCCGGCGCGCATCGTCTGCGGCGCGGGCTCGGACGAGCTGATCGGCCTTTTGACGCGCGCTTATGCCGGGCCGGGCGACGAGGTGATTTACGGCCGCCACGGCTTTTTGATGTATCCGATCGCCGCTTTGTCGGCGGGGGCGACACCGGTCGCCGTGCCGGAGAAGGAGCTGACCTTCGACGTCGACGCGACGCTGAAGCGCGTCGGGCCCAAGACCAAGATCGTGTTCATCGCCAATCCCAACAACCCGACCGGAACCTATATCGCGCGCGGCGAATTGAAACGCCTCCATGCCGGGCTGCCGCCTTCGGTGCTGCTGGTGATCGACGCGGCCTATGCCGAATTCGTCAGCCGCAACGATTACGAGCCGGGGATCGAGCTGGTGAACGCGGCGGCGAACGTGGTCATGACCCGGACATTCTCCAAGATCTACGCGCTCGCCGCGCTACGGCTGGGCTGGGCCTATGGCAGCGCGGATGTCGCCGGCGTGCTGAACCGCGTGCGCAATCCGTTCAACGTCAGCGCCGCCGCCCAGGCCGCCGGGCTGGCCGCGCTCGAAGACGCCGCCGCGCTCGACCGCGCGCGCGAGCACAACGACACCTGGCGCCCCTGGCTCGAGCGCGAGCTGAAATCGGCCGGGCTGGAACTCACCCCCGGCGTCGCCAATTTCGTGCTGGCGCGCTTCGGCGAGGATGCCAAGGGCGCCGATGCGGCTTTGGCCTTCCTGCAATCGCGCGGCATCATCGCCCGCCGCATGGCCGCCTACGGCCTGCCGGAATGGCTGCGCATCACCATCGGCGCCGAAAGCGAAATGCGCGCGGTGGCGGCGGCGGTCCGGGAATGGACCCAGGCCAAGAGGCGCGCGTCATGAGCGGCCCCATGTTTCAGCGCGTCGCCTTCATCGGCATCGGATTGATCGGTTCCTCGCTTGCCCGGCTGATGATCCGCGACAAGCTGGCCGGCAAGATCGTTGCCTGCGCGCGCAGCAAGAAAACGCTCGACGCGGTGACGCGGCTCAAGCTCGCCGACAGCGTCACCGACGATCCGGCAGTCGCCGTTAAAGAGGCGGATCTTGTCGTGCTGGCGACGCCGCTTTCGGCGAATGCCGAGATCGGCCGCCGCATCGCCTCCGCCTTGAAACCGGGCGCCATCGTCACCGATGTCGGCTCGGTCAAGCAGGCGGTGATCAATGACCTTCAGCCCGCGCTGCCCAAGGGCGTGCATCTGGTGCCCGGGCATCCGGTGGCGGGCACGGAGTTCTCGGGGCCGGAGGCCGGTTTCGCCGATCTCTTCAAGGACCGCTGGTGCATTCTGACGCCGATTCCGGGCGGCAACGAAGCCGCCGTCGAGAAGGTGAAGCGGCTCTGGGAAGCGGCAGGCATGAAAGTAGTGGCGATGGATGCCGAGCATCACGACAAGGTGCTGGCGATCACCTCGCACCTGCCGCATCTCATCGCCTACACCATCGTCGGCACGGCGAGCGGGCTCGAGGAAACGCTCAGATCCGAGGTCATCAAATTCTCGGCCGGCGGCTTCCGCGACTTCACGCGCATCGCCGCCTCAGACCCCGTGATGTGGCGCGATGTGTTCCTGAATAATCGGGAGGCGGTTTTAGAGATGCTGCAGCGCTTCAGCGAGGATCTGACCGCGTTGCAGCGCGCCATCCGCCACGGCGAGGGCAAGAAGCTCGAAGAGGTCTTCACCCGCACCCGCGCCATCCGCAAGTCGATCGTCGACGCCAAGCAGGCCTAGGCGTAGCACACGCCGCGCAGGGACGCGGCCGTCTTGCGAAGCAAAGGGAGTACGTAGCAAAGGCCGAGTGCCCAGCGTAGCACCCGACGTGCGAAGCCAAGGGGGAATCGGCGCAAGGCCGTCTTGCGAAGCAAAGGGAGGTTCTCATGCATGCCGTGATTTTCGAAGTCGAGCCGAGAGACGGGTACGAGACGGATTATCTCGACCTCGCCACTTCGCTCAAGGCCGATCTCGAAAAGATCGACGGGTTCATTTCCGTCGAGCGTTTCCGCAGCCTCAACCAGGAGAACAAGCTTTTGTCGTTGTCCTTCTGGCGCGACGCCGAGGCGGTGAAACGCTGGCGCGAACACGCCCGGCACCGCCTGGCCCAGGCCAAGGGCCGCGACGCGGTGTTTGCCGATTACCGCATCAGCGTCGCCGAGATCGAGCGGCAATACGGTATGTTCGCGCGCGACCAGGCGCCGAAAGCCTAAATTCCGCTTCGCTAGACGCCGCGGCTCCTAATTCGGGCGATGGCTTTGCTACGCGCGCTTAATTTTGGCTCCAATCGATCACCGGGACGTGCGCGACCGCGGCGGGGCCGATATAAAAGCGGTTGTCCTGCACGGTGATCGGCGCCGTGATCTGCTTCTGCCCGTCCGGGCCGGGCTTGGCGAGCAGGCCGAGCACCATCTTGGCAACCTCGCCGTTCTGTTCGCTCATGGTGCCGCCGGTGACGGCGGCGTCGACGATCGCATCCTGGCCCTCGAGCGTGGCGGTGAGCGCGGCGATGGGCTGCAGCCGGGCGTCGAGCGCGCAGGTGCCGTTGGCCGCCGCGTCGAGCGCGTCCCAATGCACATGCACGTCCTGCAAGTCGACGGCGCCGCCCCGGTCGCGCCAATCGGTCAAAGCCGGCACCAGCGGCCCGGGCGTAAACGTGCCTTTGATGGCGGCGGTGGCCGCGATCTCCTGGATGGCATTGCCGAAAGGCGGCAGACCCTGCGGCAAGCCGATGGTCGACAGGGTGAAGGACAGGTCGAGAAAAGTATCGCTGTCGCTCGCGGGCGGAATCGCCGGCTGGGAGATTCCCGCGCGCAGCTCGGTGATGGTCACCCCGTCTGCCGCGCCGTTCCCGGTCAAGTTGAGTGCGTCGATGTCGAGCGCGCCTTCGGGATCGAGCGGCAGCGTCACGTCGCCCTTGAGGCTTTCGGCGTCGAAGCCCGCCGCGGCCCACACCAGCTCGAGCTTGGCCCCGCTTGGCGCCGTGAAGCGCCATTGCTGCAGGTTCCAGGGACTCGCCTCGAACACCATGGAGGGGCCGCTCGCCTGGTAGGGCAGGGGCTTGGGCGCGGCGATATAGAAATTGTCGAAGCGCAGCCGGATGGTGAAGGGGAATCCTCCGACCGTAACCGCGTCCCAATGCAGATCGTAGCCTTCGGCGCGTTGCGCTTCGGCCCAGGGATCGATGCCGGCGCGGAGATTGTTCGCCGTATAATACCAATAGCCGCAATAGGCCCCGGCCAGGAGCACGACAAGGGCGAGCAGCGCGATGAAAATTCGGCGCATGGGCTAGGATTTTTCCGGGCGGGCCGGCGCGCGGAACATCATCCGCATTTGGAATAGCCGCAGGAGGTGCACTGGTCGCAATTCTCGACCCGGATCAGCGCCGCCTCGCCGCATTTGGGGCATTGGCCCAAGCCGTGCGCGGCATGCGGACCGTCCTCGGGCAGGTTGACCACCTGGCGTAGCGCCTCGACCGGGGCCGGGGATGTGCGCGGCTGAATGAATCCGATCTCGATCAGGTGCTGCTCGATGACGCCGCCGAGCGCCGCCAGCAGCGACGGCACGTAGCGCCCACTCATCCAGGCGCCGCCGCGCGGGTCGAACACCGCCTTCAATTCCTCGACCACGAAGGAGACGTCGCCGCCGCGGCGGAACACCGCGCTGATCATGCGCGTCAGCGCCACGGTCCAAGCGTAATGCTCCATGTTCTTGGAATTGACGAAGATCTCGAACGGCCGCACGCGTCCGTCCTGGACGATGTCGTTGATGGTGATGTAAAGCGCGTGCTCGCTTTGCGGCCAGGAAATCTTATAGGTCTTGCCGGTGAGCTCCTCGGGCCGGTTGAGCGGTTGGGTCATATAGACGACGCCGCCGGCCTCGTAGACATCGGCGGGCTTGGGCGCCGGCCGCGGCGCCATCAGCGGCAGCTCGGCCTGATGCGCGGGCTTCGCATCCTTCTTCACTTCCAGCACCGCGCCCGTGACGTCGTTCGGGCGGTAGGTCGTGCAGCCCTTGCAGCCCAGTTCGTAAGCCTGGAGATAGACGTCCTTGAAGCGTTCGAACGGGAAATCCACCGGCACGTTGATGGTCTTGGAGATCGAGCTGTCGACGTATTTCTGCGCCGCCGCCTGCATCACCACGTGGTCGGACGGCGCCAGCGATTGCGCGTCGACGAAGTAATCGGGCAGCGGCGCGGTTTCGCCCTTGATTCGGCGATAGAGGCGGTAGGCGTAGTCGCTGACCTCTTCCTCGCGCCGCGAACCGTCGGGCATCAGCACGTTGCGGCTGTATTTGAAGCTGAATACCGGCTCGATGCCCGAGGAGACGTTGTCGGCGAAGATCGAGATGGTTCCGGTGGGTGCGATCGAGGTGAGCAGCGCGTTGCGGATGCCGCGCCGCGAAATCGCGTCGCGTATCTCGGGGGCGAGGCTCTGAATCTTCTCGCCGGCGAGATATTTCTCCTTGTCGTAAAGCGGAAAGGCGCCTTTCTCGGTCGCCAGGTCGGCCGAGGCGAAATAGGCGAAGCGCTCGAGCGATTTCAGCCATTGCTCTGTCAACGCCACCGCCTTGGCCGAGCCGTAACGCTGGCCGCACAATATCAGCGCGTCGGCCAATCCCGTGACGCCGAGGCCGATGCGGCGCTTGGCCCTGGCCTCGTCCGCTTGCTGTTGCAACGGGAAACGCGAGACATCGACCACATTGTCCATCATGCGCACGGCCAACGGCACCAGACGCTCGAGTTCCGTCAGGTCGAGCCGCGCGTTCTCGGTGAAGGGTTCCTTCACCAGCGCCGCCAGGTTGATCGAGCCCAGCAGGCAGGCGCCGTAAGGCGGCAGCGGCTGCTCGCCGCAGGGGTTGGTGGCGCTGATGGTTTCGCAGTAATGGAGGTTGTTGAGGCGGTTGATGCGGTCGATGAAAATCACGCCGGGTTCGGCATAGGCGTAGGTCGCGCGCATGATCTTGTCCCACAGCTCGCGCGCCTTCAGCACTTTGAAGGTCGTTCCGGCGAAAGACAGCTCCCAGGGCGCATCCTCCTTCACCGCCTGCATGAAGGCGTCGGAAACCAGGATGGAAAGGTTGAACATGCGCAAACGGCCGGGGGCGACCTTCGCCTCGATGAAGGCCTCGATATCGGGATGGTCGCAGCGCAAGGTCGCCATCATCGCGCCGCGGCGATAGCCCGCGCTCATGATGGTGCGGCACATCGCGTCCCACACATCCATGAAGGAAAGCGGCCCCGAGGCGTCGGCGCCGACGCCCTTCACCGGCGCGCCCTTGGGCCGGAGAGTCGAGAAATCGTAGCCGATGCCGCCGCCCTGCTGCATGGTGAGCGCGGCTTCGCGCAAATTTTCGAAAATGCCGGACATGTCGTCCGGCACCGTGCCCATGACGAAGCAGTTGAACAGGGTGACGTTGCGCCCGCTGCCGGCGCCGGCCAAAACCCGGCCGGCCGGCAGGAACTTGAAGTCGGCGAGCGCGTGATAGAACCGCTCGGCCCAAGCGGCCTTATCGCGCTCGGGCTCGGCCAAGGCATTGGCGACGCGGCGCCAGCTTTCCTCGATGGTCTTATCCACAGCGGCGCCGTCGGGTCCCTTGAGGCGGTATTTCATGTCCCAGATCTGCTGCGAGATCGAGGCGATGGCGGGCATGGCTGGTTACGTCCCGGATTCCTGGGTGACAAAAGCGCCGCGCGAAACATTTGCGCGGCTTAAGGGAGGAGTTTAACCCGTTCTCTGTCTGTTTTCCACCGCTACCGGAAAGCGCTTGTCCCCGCTATTCACCAAGGGGCCTGGGGCAGCCCGACTATGACAATCCACAGGCTTATCCACAAGGTGTGCCGCTAGGAAGCGCGGGCGCGCGCCTCTTCCACCAGCCGCGCGGTCGCTTTTTCGATCTCGGTTTGCAGCCTTTCCATCACCACGCGGCGGTCCAATCCCGGCGCGATCGCCGGCAAAATCTCGACCAGCACAGTGCCGGGCCGGCGCAGGAAACCGCGCCGCTTCCAGAACACTCCGGAATTGATCGCCACCGGCACCAGCGGCAATCCCAGATACTGGTAAAGCGCGGCCACGCCCGGCAGGTAAGGCCGCGTCTCGCCCACCGATGTCCGCGTGCCTTCGGGAAAGATCACGATCTTGCGGCCCTGATCCTTGACCCGCGTTGCCGCCGCCAGCATGCGCTTCAGCGCGCGCGATCCTGCGCCGCGGTCGACGGTGATGGAACCCGCCCGCACTACATACCAGCCATAGATCGGAAGCCAGCCGAGCTCGCGCTTGATCACCGACGCCGAATCGACGAACAGCACGGGCGCCGCGAAGGTGTCCCAGGCCGATTGATGCTTCATGGCGATGATCGCCGGTCCTTCCGGCAAATGCTCGCGCCCGCGCAATTCGTATCCCAGCCCGCAGCAGGCCTTGAGGATCGCCAAGGTGCCCGCCGACCAGAAGGTGCCGAAGCGCATCACCACGCGGCGCGGGCCGAGCAGCAACGGCAGTCCCAGGATTCCGAGCGCCGCTGTCCAGGCCAGGAAGGCGATCTGGTAGACAAACGCGCGCAGCAGGATCAAGGGCGCGTCCTTACTGCGCCGAGGCGGGCAGGTTCAGCCGCAACATCACCACCAGATACTTGTCGTATTCGTCGACGATCAGGCTCGCCGTGCCGGGCCACGCCCACCATTCGCCCTGCTTGACGTTGTCGGCGAAGACCGGGTGGGGCGTGATCGCGATTTCCGGCATGGCGCGGGAGAATTCGAGCAGGCTGCGCGGCATGTGATAGGCCGAGGTCACGAGCCGCATGGAATGGAATCCCTGTTCGCGCATCCAGCCCGCGGTTTCGAGCGCATTGCCGCGGGTGTCGGCGGCGTCGTGGCCGAGGACGATCTTGTCGGCGAGACCCGGATCTGCGCTCACCGTGCGCAGCAGTTCCGGCACTTCGACGCCGGTATGGACGCCGGAGACGAACAGCATCTTGGCCTTACCCGCCGCCAGCAGCTGGAGCCCGGTCTCGATCCGCTGGCTGCCGCCGGTGAGCACGACGATGGCGTCGGTCTGGCTGTCGGGGTCGGCGACCGCGTCGGGTATCTCGCTGGCGAAGCGCACCAGGCCGCCGAGCCAGATCGCAGCCAGGACGAGAATGAGAAGGAGCAGGCGCTTCATCCTATCCTCACGGCAAACGCAGCAATGTGGCCAGCACGGTCAGCCGCGCCGTCAATCCGGTGACCAGAGCCGCCGCCAGCGGCAACCCCGCCAGCACCGCCCAGTTCCAGCCCCTCAGATGAAGCGCGGGAATGAGATTGACGGCATCGCCCAGGAAAGCGGCTGCCCCGGCGGCGTGGCCCAGCGCCAACAGCGCCAGTCCCGACAGCAGCAATCCCGCGACGCCGCCAACCAATCCCAAGCGCAGCGCCTCGCGTTCGAACTGATGCGCAATATAGCCGTCGCGCGCGCCCATCAGGTGCAAAAGCTCGATCGCCTCGCGGTGGACCAAAAGACCGGTGCGGGTCACGAACATCACCGTCAGCACCGCCACCACCCCGATCAGCGCCAGGATCAACAGCGCGGTGATCTCGACCGAACGCGCGAACATCAACAGCCGGCCGAGCCACAAGCGGTGGTCGTCGATGATCGCGCCGGGCGCTACGCCATCGAGACGCGCCTTGAGATCGGCCAGGTCGGGCGCGGCCCCGCGATCGATGCGCACATCGATCAGGATCGGCAGGTCGAGATCGTCCGGCGTCAGCGCACTGCCGAGGAAAGGCGCAATGAGGCCGGATACGGCGTCGCGGCTGAGCGGTTCGGCGGCGCCGATGCCGGGAGTGGCGCGGAGCAGGGCGAGTGCCGCCGCAAGGCCGCCGTCATTGAGCGCCGGATTCGCGTTTTGGCCGGCCTGTCCGTTGATTTGGCCGGCATTCGCCGGCGGGGGCGGCAGCTCGACGGTCATGGTTCCGGCCAGGCTCGCATTCCAGCCGGAGAGCGCGCGTTGCAGCGTCATCACCGCGGCCAGCGACAGCGACGCCAGGAACACCATCAACGCCACCAGCCAGGGCAGGAAGCGCGCCGCGCCGCCGCGGTCGAAGGGAATGGCGAGGGCGCGGCCGGTCATTCGGCCACCCGCAACGGTTGATTGGTCTGGCGGGCATTCGTTGGCGGGGGCGGCAGCGTCAATTCGCCGTTTTCGATATGCAGCAGCTTGCGGCCCGATTGCGCCGCCAGGCCTGAGTTGTGCGTGGCGATCACCAGCGTGGTACCGAGCTTGTTCATCTGCTCGAACAGATGCAGCAGCCGCAAGGCCATGGCATCATCGACATTGCCGGTCGGTTCGTCGGCGATCAACAGGCTCGGCCGGGCGACGACCGCACGCGCGATGGCTATGCGCTGCTGCTCTCCGCCCGACAGTGTCGGCGGCCGCGCTTCCAGCTTGTCGGCCAAACCGACCCATTCCAGCAATTCGCGCACATTGTCGCGCAGCTTCGATTCAGGAGATCCCGCAAGCCGCAGCGGCAGCGCCACGTTGTCGAAGGCCGTGAGATGCGGAATAAGGCGGAAATCCTGAAACACGATGCCGATCTTGCGCCGCAAGGGCGTCAAATCGCGCCGCGACAGGCCGGACAGATCCTTGCCGAACAGCGAAATCAGGCCGCGCGACGGCCGTTCGGCGAGATAGATCAGGCGCAACAAGGTTGTCTTCCCGGCGCCCGAAGGGCCGCTGAGGAAATGGAACGAGCCCGGCTCGAGGCTCAGGGAGATGTCGCGCAGCACCTCCGGCCCCCGGCCGTATCGCATGCCGACATTCTCGAAACGCACCATCGCCGGAAAGGATGACATGTCGCGCGCTTGCCCGTAAAGGTCGCATCGCCCTATAACAAGGCCTGCCATGGAAACGCCATGATCATCAGCTGTCCCGCCTGTTCCACCCGCTATCTCGTCGACGAGCAGCAGCTCGGCGCCACCGGCCGGATGGTGCGCTGCAGCCAGTGCGGCCACAGCTGGTACGAGGCGCCGTCGGCGGACGAGAAGCCGCGCGTCGAGTTGTCGGGGCCCGAGGCGCCGCCGCCGTTGCCCGGCGAGCGCCGCGGCTTGCCGGCGGTTTCGCCGCGTCACCGCGGCGGCGGATTGGCCAAGAGCTTGGCGATGCTGCTGCTGCTGGCGCTGGCCGGCGCCGAGGTGACGATCGGGATCCTGGCGCGCCAGCAGATCAAGGAGCAGATTCCGGTCACGCTGCATGTCTTCAACCAACTCGGCTCGCTGTTGTCATCGCCGCGCCAGTTGTTCCTGGATCATGCCGCGCTTCAGCCGCAGCAGGAAGAGCAACCGAGCCAGACTCCGAGCCAGGATCAGAATCAAAATCCGGTCGGCGGCGGACTGCAAATCCAGCAATTGACGCCGCGGCGCGCGGTCGAAAACGGCATTCCGATTCTGGTGATCAGCGGCCAGATCGTCAATTCCTCCGCCGTGGAGCAGCCGGTGCCGAAGCTGCGGGCGACCCTGCGCGATCCCAACGACAATACGATCGCGTCCTGGACCTTCTCTTCCGACGTGACGAGCCTGCCGCCCGGCGGCAGCGTATCTTTCGAGACGTCGATGGCGCAGCCGAGCGACTTGGCGGCGGGCGTGTTCGTGACCTTCGAGAACCCCTAGAGCGGGATTGGGATTCCTCCGGCAGACGAAGGCAAATCCATGACCAAGAGCAAATCCGGCGCGAGCGTCCTGATTGCGAAAGATGGCCCCTATCTCGTTTCGGGAAACGTCCCGCTTTCCCGGCAGACCATCGTCACGGATGAGGATGGCGGCTCCGAGGCGTGGAAAGAGGGCAAGACATTCCCGGCGCAGGAGAGCTATGCGCTGTGCCGTTGCGGCCAATCGAAGAAAAAGCCGTTTTGCGACGGCGCGCATACCCGGATCAAATTCGACGGCAGCGAGACCGCGAGCCGCGAACCCTATCTCAAGCAGGCGCAGCTTCTCGACGGCCCCGATTTGGCGCTTACGGATGCGGAAAGCCTCTGCGCGTTCGGGCGCTTCTGCGATCCGAACGGCAAGGTGTGGAACCAGGTCGCGCGCAGCGACGAGCCCGGGACACGGGCGAGCTTCATCCGGCAGGTGGAAAATTGCCCGGCGGGCCGCCTGGTGGCCTGGGACAAGGCGACGGGGAAGCCCTTGGAGCGCAAATATGCGCCCTCGATCGGTCTCATCGAGGATCCGGCGCAGCAATGCAGCGGCCCGCTCTGGCTGCGCGGCGAAATTCCCGTAGCCTCCGCGGACGGCTTCGCCTACGAGGTGCGCAATCGCGTCACGCTTTGCCGCTGCGGTCAGTCCCGGAACAAGCCGTTCTGCGACGGCACGCACGCCGCGGTTAAATTCCGCGACGCCTAGGCTCGCGATTGCGATTTTCCGGCGCGGTGGAACAGCTTCAAGACATCGATTGCCAAAATCAAAGTTAAGGTTAATTTTCGTGGCCGGAATTATTTTCAAATTTACGATATTACTAATTTGTATTTACCAAAGATCGTCTGTATCAATCCCGTGACCAGCACGTGAAACGCTACAGCCAGAGAATTTTAGGCGAGACCCAGACCATGAAAACCCTTTCGAATCTTTTCCGCGACGAGACCGGCGTCACCGTCATCGAATACGGCGTGATCGCCTGCCTCGTCGGCCTCATGATCGTTACCGCCACGACGGTCATCGGCGGCAATCTGAAGACCACCTTCACCACCGTCGCGATCGCCCTGTAATCGTCCCCGGCGCCAGAGGCGCTGAACGAAAACCTCCGGCCACGGCTCGCTAGAATTCCTTCAGCAGCCGGTCGATGTAATCGCGCTCGATCTCCGGACGCTGGCGTTCGCCGGCGCGGCGGCGCAGTTCGCCGAGAATTTCCCGCGCCTTCTCGATCGCGTAATCATTGGCGGATTTGCCCATGCGCAGGGCGCCGCCGTCGCCGCCACCGCTGCCGCCATCCTCGGCATCGAGCCGGCCGAAGGGATCGCGTTGCGCGCCGGTTAGGCCCGAATTGCCGTTGGGACTTCCGGCGGCCGAGGGATCGAAGCCATTGGCCATGCTTTGTGCCAGGGAACGGGCGGCTTCTTGCAGCGCGTCGAGCGCCTCGGTCTGCGATTCCACCGCCGCCTCGGGCTTGCCTTGCTGCAACGCCTCGACGGCGTTGCGCATGGCACGGTCGGCGCGACCCATCGACTGCGGAATTTCGCCGCCCTGGTCGCCGAGGCGCTGGGCGGTTTTTCCGAGCGCGCGGCGAAGCTCTTCCTGTTGCGTCGCTTGGCCGGCGCCGTCGCTTCCGCTTTCGCCCGGCTGGCGCGACTGGCGGAAGCTGCGGTCCAGAAGCTGCTGCTGGCGGTGCATCAAATCCTGCATCGCGCTGAGCGATTGGCCTTGCGGACCTTGCATGTCCATGGGGTTCGCCGCGTGCAGATTTTCAAGCAGATCCTGCAGCCGCGCCAACAGTTCGCGCGCCTGGTCACGCGCTCCGGCGCGCGCCAGGTCGCGCGCGCGGTCGAGCACGCCTTGGAGGTCCCGGCTGGTGAGCGTTGCCGACGGATCGGTGGATTGAGAATTCTGACCGGGGCGTTGCGCCTGTTCCGACAGCGCCTGGAGATAGCGGTCAATTTGCTGTTGCAGATCGTGCATCAGTTGTTCGATTTGCGCCTCCGGCGCGTTTTGAGCGAGCGCATCCTGCAACGCCTGCATCGCCTGGCGCAAATCGTTGCGGCTCGAAAGCGCGTTCCCGTCCTCGACGCGCACCGCCGTGTCCCACAGCAGCTGCGCGACGACCGGCACCGCGTCGTCATCGCGGTCGAGCACCAGGCGGTCGGATGCGGTCCTGAGCGCGAGGAAGACCACGATATCGCCGTTGTAGAGCTTGGGATCGAGCGATAGGCCGGACAAGGCCTCGGCCACAGTTTCGCGCGCGCCAGAATCGCGCAGCAGCGCCTTGCGCTGGTCGATGATGGCGCGGGCGAGGGGGTTCAAGAAGACGCGCTCGGGCAGGGTTGCCTCGATGATGTCGCTGGCGCCGGTCTGGCCGAGCGCGTCGGACGCCATGAGCTGCAACTGCACCGTGCCGCCGGCCCAGGGATGCGCCGTCAGATCGACGAAACTCACGCCTTGCGCCGTTTTCAGATGCTGGTCGGGCAAGGCCAGGTCGAGCGTCAGCGTCTCGCCCGCGGGATCGTCGGGGCGGCGGACCAGGAGCTTGACGCCTTCGACGCCGTAATCGTCTTCGGCGTGGTATTCGAGACGCAGCGCGCCGCGGCTGCTGGCCTGCGGCGGCTTGGCGAAGGATATGGTCGGCGCCCGGTCCGGCACGACCGCAATCGGCCAGGCCCCCAGGCTGCGGTAACCTTGCGTCACCTCGAGCAGCGTACCCGCGGTTATGGTCGCCTCTCCCTTGAAGTTGCTGGAGTCGACGCGGCTCATCGCAGTGGCATTGCGATCGATGCGCAGCTGCGGCACGCCGCTTCCGCCATGCACTTGCGCGAGCACGGCGCTGCCGACCGGCACCGCGACCGGAGCCGATCCCGGATGCGGCGACAGGAATTGCGGCGGCAGGCCGGTGTATTGCGGCGGCGATATCCAGACATCGATGCTGACTGCCGCGGGCGGGCCGAACAGCGAGAAATCGGGGTGGAAGGCGCGATCGACGCGCGCAAGCCAGTCGCCGCCGGCGGCGAACCCGCCGGCCGCCAGCACCAACACCAGCACCGCGCTAAGGCCATAAGGATCGCGTTGCCGCAGCCCGGCGCGCGGAAAGCCAACGCTCAAGCGTTTTATCGCCGCCGCCACGCGCGCGCGATGGACCTGCCACAGCGTCGCGGCGTCACCCCCGCCGGCGCCGGCGAGCCGGTCCTCGAGTGCGGCGAGCGGGCGGTGCGCCAGGCCGCTGGCGGTCTCGACGCGGCGGCGCGAATCCGCGTGCGAGGGCAGGCGGAACCGCCGCAGCGCGGCGACGAGGTTGAGCGCGACGCAGGCCACGAGCGCGGCCAGCAGCAGCGCCTGCAGCCAGCCCGGCAGCATCGCCGGCACGTCGAACAGCGCCAGCGCCAGAAAGATTCCCAGCGCGAGCCAAGCGGGCCATAATTCCGGCAACAGCCTTTCCCAGATCAGCGCCAGCCGGGCGAGGGCGAAATGCCGGGACAGGCGCCGCTGCAACCCCGGCGATGGGGCCGTTCCAGGATCCGCAATCGGGCCGCGTTCAGACATGCTCGGCCTTCCACGCCTCAGCGCTGGACGAGCCAGGGCGCAATGCTCTCCTGCGCCAGCATCGCCTCGTAGCTCGGCCGCGGCCGGATGACGGCGACATTGCCGCCCTTGACCAGCAGCTCGGGCACCAGCGGGCGGCTATTGTAGCTCGAACTCATCACCGCGCCATAGGCGCCGGCGGACATGATGGCGATGAGATCGCCGTCGCGCAGCGGCGGCATGGGCCGGTCGAAGGCGAAGGCGTCACCGCTCTCGCAGACCGGACCGACGATACTTTGCGCTGACAGCTCGGCGCGCGGATCGGCCGCTTTAACCGGCACGATGTCGTGCCAGGCGTCGTAGAGCGCGGGGCGCATCAGATCGTTCATCGCCGCGTCGACGATGACGAAGCGCTTCGTTACGCCTTCCTTGACATAGAGCACGCGCGAAACCAACACGCCGGCGTTGCCGACGATGATGCGGCCGGGCTCGAAGGAGAAACTCAATCGCAGCCCTTGAGTCATGTGTTTCACCACGAAGGCGTAATCCTCGATCGTAGGCGGCGTCTCGTCGCGATAGCGGATGCCGATGCCGCCGCCGAAATCGAACCGCTTCAGATCGATGCCGCCGGCGCGCAACTCGCGGAACAACGCTATGACGCGCGAAAATGCGATCTCGAACGGCCCGAGCGCCGTCAGCTGCGAGCCGATATGCACCGCCATGCCAACCGGGGCGATCGCCGGCATCTGCGCCGCCAACCGGTAGGCTTCGGCGGCCTGCGCAAGATCGATGCCGAACTTGTTCTCCTTCTTGCCGGTGGCGATCTTGGCGTGGGTGCGGGCATCGACGTCCGGGTTGACGCGGATGGCAACCGGCGCGACCCGTTTCATCTTGCGCGCGATGCGGCTCAGCGCATCGAGCTCCGGCACCGATTCGACGTTGATCTGGTAGACGTCGTTGGCGAGCGCAAAGGACAGTTCGGCCGCGGTCTTGCCGATGCCGGAGAAGATGATGCGGTTGCCCGGTATGCCGGCGGCGAGCGCGCGCCGGAATTCACCCTCGGAAACGACGTCCGCGCCGGCGCCCAACCGGGCGAGGGATGCCACCACCGACAAATTGGAATTCGCCTTCAACGAATAGCACAGCAGGGCATCGAGTCCGCCGAAAGCGCCGGCGAAGCGCTGGTATTGCCGCTCGATCGCCGCGGTGGAGTAGCAATAGAATGGCGTGCCGGTTTCGGCCGCCAGCCGCGACAGCGAGACGTCCTCGGCATATAACTCTCCCGCGCGATAGGCGAATTCGGGAGCGCCGGGATGAGATTCCGGCTCGCTCACGCGCGTGCCTGGGTTACGGGCCCGGTCACTGGTTGGAATCCTTGGGCGTTGTCCCGTAAGGGTACTGGCTGGCATCCCCGGGCTGCGACGGATCGAAGGGATAGCTGCGCGGATAGGTCTGCGGCTGATCGGGCGGCGCCTGCGGCGCGCTCTTCTTGCCACAGGACGCCAGCGGCAGAGCCAGGATCACCAAGGCCAGCATCACGCGGATCGCTCTCATTGTTTCTTTCCCCCCAGGAAGCGGACGCGCGCCGCCGCGGCGGCCCGCGCGACATTGACCGGCGCCGTGCCGCCGAAGCTCGTCCGGCTGGCCGCCGATTTCTCCACCGTCAGCACCTCGCGCACGCCCTCGGATATGCGCGGGTCCATCTTCTGCATCTCCTTGAGCGGCAACTCGGCGAGCGAAACTCCGAGCTCCTCGGCCCGCTTCACCAACGCGCCGGTGATGCGATGCGCCTCGCGGAAGGGCAGGTCGAGCCTACGTGTCAGCCAATCGGCGAGGTCGGTGGCCGTGCTGTAGCCGCGCGCGGCCGCGCGTTTCATCGCCTCCTTGTCGACGGCGAGGTCGCGCACCATGCCCGTGGTCACGGCGAGACATAATTCCAGCGTATCGGCGGCCTCGAACACCGGCGCCTTGTCCTCCTGCATGTCCTTGGAATAGGCCAAGGGCAGTCCCTTCATCACCGCGAGCAGCGATGTCAGTGACCCGAGGAAACGCCCGGCCTTGGCGCGCACCAGCTCGGCGGCGTCGGGATTGCGTTTCTGCGGCATCATCGAGCTGCCGGTGGTGAAGGCGTCCGACAACCGGATGAAACGATAGGGCTCGCTCAGCCACAACACGATCTCCTCGGCGAAGCGCGAGAGATGCGTGCCGCAGATGGCGCAGGCCGCCAGGAATTCGATGGCGAAATCGCGATCGGATACGGCGTCGAGCGAGTTGGCAGATGGCCGGTCGAAGTCCAGATCCTTGGCGGTTTTGTCGCGGTCGATCGGAAAGGACGTCCCCGCCAGCGCGCCGGAGCCGAGCGGCGATTCGTTAAGCCGCTTGCGCGTATCCGTCATGCGGCCGCGGTCGCGCCCCAGCATCTCGACATAGGCCAGTAAATGATGGCCGAAGGTCACCGGCTGGGCGTTCTGCAAATGGGTGAGGCCCGGCATGATGGTGGCGGCGTGCTTTTCGGCCTGGTCGATCAGCGCCTCTTGCAGCGCCGCGATCTCGCGGTCGAGCTTGTCGATGGCGTCGCGCACCCAGAGCCGGAAATCGGTCGCCACCTGGTCGTTGCGCGAGCGCGCGGTGTGCAGCCGCCCGGCCGCATCGCCGATCAGCTCGGCAAGCCGCGCCTCGATATTGAGGTGGATGTCCTCGTGCTCGATCCGGAAGGGAAACGAGCCATTCTCGATCTCGGCGTGAATTTTCTCTAGACCGCGCGCAATCGCCTCGCCATCCTTCGGCGCAATGATCCGCTGGGCCACCAGCATCGCGCAATGCGCGAGCGAGCCAGCGATATCCTGGGCGTAAAGCCGCTTATCGAGATCGATCGAGGCATTGATGCGCTGCATGATTTCCGCCGGGCCGCCCGTCAGCCTGCCGCCCCGTGCGGCGTTGGCAGATGGGCGCGCGGCCTGGCGCAATGCCGCCGCCCGGGCGGCTTGCCGTTTCTGCGTCATGGCGCCGCCCGTGGGGCGAAGCCGATGAAAAACCTGATGCGCGCGCTCACTTTGGTCCTGGTCCTCTGCCTCGCGGCCCTGGGCGCGCTGGTCTATGACTGGCCGGCGCCGAAAACCGCTCCTGCTGCGCCATCCACCGCGAGTCGGGAGGATGAGACGTCAGGCGGGGGGGAGTTTAGCTTGCTCAACCCGCCGCGGCCAGCGCCCGAACTCGCCTTTACCGCGCGGGACGGCACGCCCAAGCGCCTCGCCGATTTCCGCGGCCGGGTGGTGCTGGTCAATCTCTGGGCCACCTGGTGCGGGCCGTGCGTCGAGGAAATGCCTTCGCTCGACCGGCTGCAGGCGCAATTCGGAGATGCCCTTGCCGTATTGGCGATCTCGGAGGACCGCCCGGGCGAAAGCGTGGTGGCGCCCTTCCTGGCGAAGCACAAGATCGGCCACCTCGCGGTCTATCTCGATGTCCGCAACGACGCCATCAAGGCCTTCGGCGTGCAAGGCCTGCCGACCAGCTTTTTGATCGGCCGCGACGGGCGGATCATCGCCATGCTCGAAGGCGCCGCGCAATGGGATGAGCCGGCGATGATCGCGCGGCTGAAGCCCTATCTCGAAACATCCAAGCCGCCGGCGCTGGAAAAGACCTCGCTAACCCGCTAGCGCCGCGCGCAGGAATTCGCCGCCGCGCTTCAATCCCGCCTCGTCGATCGAATGGCCGATTCCGGGACATACGAGGGTCTCGACCGCAACGCCCGCCGCCGCGAGCGCTTTCTGCGCGCTGCCCAGGGCGGTGAAGGGCACCACCGGATCGGCGTCGCCATGCACCAGCAGAATCTTGGGCCGCGAGCGGATTTCCGCGGCGAGCAGTTGCGGCCCGACCAGCGCGCCGGAATAGCCCACAATGGCGGCGCAAGGCTTGGCCCGGCGCGGGCCGACATAGAGCGACATCATGGTGCCTTGCGAGAATCCGACCAAGGCGAGCCGGTCGTCGCCGAGGCCGCGCGCCTTGAGCGCGTCGTCAAGAAAAGCGTTCAGCACCGGCGCGCTGGCGCGCACGCCGGCAAGGATCGCTTCGGGTGAACGGTCCTGAAGCGAAAACCACTGCCGGCCGAACGGCGCCATGTCGCAGGGCTGAGGCCCGTCGGGCGCGAGGAACTCGGTCTCGGGCAAGAGCGGCGCCCAATAAGGCGCGAGCCCGATCAGGTCGTTGCCGTCGGCGCCGACGCCGTGCAACAGCACCACCAGGCTGGCGGGTTTCTTGCCGCTGGCGGGCTTAAGCGCGGGGCCGGTGAGTTGCGTGGGCATAGGCAAGCGATAGACGAAGCGGCGGAAGCTGTCACCCCGGAATGTGTGGGCTAAAATAGCGCATGACCGTGGTGACGCGTTTCGCGCCCAGCCCTACCGGATATCTCCATCTCGGCCACGCCCATTCGGCCGTGTCGGGATGGAAAGCCGCACGCGAAGCCCACGGGAAATTCCTGCTGCGCATCGAGGATATCGACCGCGCGCGCTGCCGCGCGGAATTCGCCGTTGCGATCTTGGAAGATTTGGCGTGGCTCGGAATCGATTGGGATGGCGAGGTGCGGCGGCAATCGGAGCATCTGGACGGTTACCGCGCGCCGCTCGACCGGCTCAAGGCCCTGGGTGTGATCTATCCTTGCTTTTGTACCCGCAGCGCGATCAAGGCCGAGATCGCCGCATCCCATGCCGCGCCGCATGGAGCAGAAGGCCCTTTATATCCCGGCACCTGCCGCGCGCTTTCGCCCGGCGAACGCAGCGCGCGCGAAGCTTCGGGCCGGACCTTCGCGCTGCGTCTCGATGTCGCCGAGGCGGCGGAAGCGGCGGGGCCGTTGTTCTGGGAAGAAGAGGGGCGCGGGACGATCGCGGCCGATCCGGCGAGCCAGGGCGACGTCGTGCTGGCGCGGAAGGAGATTCCGACCTCCTATCACCTGGCGGTGACGGTCGACGACGCGCTCCAGGGCGTCAATCTGGTGACGCGCGGCGAAGATTTGGCGGCGTCGACCCATATCCACCGGCTGTTGCAGGCGCTGCTGGGCTATCCCACGCCGCGTTATCGCCACCACCGATTGCTGACCGACCAAAGCGGCCGGCGTTTCGCCAAACGCGACCGGGCGCTCACGCTGCGCGCCTTGCGCGAAGCCGGCAAGAGCCCGGCGGAGGTTCGGGTTCTCGCTGGTTTCAGCTAGGCTTCAGGGCCCGCCGCTGGCCCAGAGATCCGCCACATAGGCGACGGCCTGCTTGGCTCCCCAATAGCCGTAACGCACGATCGGATCGAACCAATAGATCACCGCGACCACCAGCACGGAATAGACCACCCAGCGCCGCCAGCGCGGGTAGCTGAAGAAACGCGCGCCGCAATGCGGGCAAGCCCGCGCATTGCTACTGACCTTGCCGCCGCATTCCCTGCATGTAACCAGCATGGCTTCCCCTCCCTAATCCATGGGCCTAATCGATCGGCCGGTGTAATCCGGCTGCGAGCGCGAGATATTCCGGATCGTCCGGCCGGATCACGCCGTGGCGCAGCGCGAAATCGATATTGACCAGATTGACGTTGAACTTGAAATCATCGGTTTTGCGCATGCGCGCCACCATCTCGTCTGCGTCCATCAGGGCGAACGAGACAAGTTCGCCGTCGGTGTTGCGCGGCGTGAAATCGGCGGGCGTCTCGACGTCGTAGAGGAACAGCACGTCGTCGCGCAGACCGGTCTGGGTCGCCATGCGGTAGGAGACCGCGCCCACCGCCGCGGCGCGGGACGAGAGCCGCTTGGGCATGGCGGCTTCTTCCGCCGCCTCCTTGCGCAGCGTCTCTTCCAGCCCGTGCGCCACGCCGATGCCGCCCGCCACCAGATTGTCGAGCTTGCCGGGCGCGACGATCTTGTCCAAGGCGCGTTTGCCGATCCAGAGCTTGAGCTTGTTTCCCGCGCGGCGATAGCCGTTGAGGTGTACGCCATAGGCCTTGACCCCGAAAAACGGCACCGCGCCGCGATCAAGGGTAAAATGCACCTTGCCGCCCCAGTGCTCGGCCACCGCAAAGAACTCGTTGCGCCATTTGGAAATGACGCGCTCGGCGACCAGCTCCTCGACCGCGTCGTCGATGGCGGCGCCGATGGTCTTGGCGTTGCCCGGCGCCACGAGACGGACCGCTTCCTTCCCGACCTCGAACAGCTTGGGAAACCGGCTCAGCCTTTCGGTGTTGTCACGCCGGATCAGCCCGAGCTGCGCCTTTCCGTGCAAAAAGGGCACAAAGCGCGCGGGCTCCCACGCGTTACACACTTTGATATGGCGCAACAGGCTCATATTCCGGCCATTTCCGCGATTTCAGATTGCGGCGGCGAGGTGGCGGAGCCGCCGCAATCCGCCATTTTAAATCTTACCCAAGTCACATTGCCAAACTACATTTTCCCCATCGGTCTGCCACCTTAACAAAAGGGAGATGGAGCATGACCAGGCACGTTTTATTCGTCCTGGCGGTCGCGGCGGCGCTTTCCGGCTGCAGCGGCGCGTCCCAGTACAGCACCGACCAGCGCTCGATCGATGCTGACATCGCGGCGGCGCATGACCAAGGCCCGACCGCGGTCACTCAGAACCCGGCACAGGTCACCTTCGCGCCCCAGTTGACCGTGCCGCTGACGGATAACTATTAATTGGCTTCGCAAGACGCCGCCGCCCGTGCTTCGGGCGGCGGCTTTGCTGCGCGCGGGGGCTTCTTGGCTTCGCACGACGGCCGCGAAAGCGCGGCCTGTGCTACGCTAGGCCGGATCCAGCTCGGTATCCCAGTAGAGGAAGTCGCGCCAGGAATGGTGCAGGAAGTTGGGCGGAAAGGCGCGGCCGTTGTCGCGCAGGAAATTGGTCGTCGGCTGGAAAGGTTGATGACGCGGATAAAGCCCGCTTTCCGAGGGCACGCGGTTGCCCTTGATGAGATTGCAGCCCGAGCAGGCGGTGACCACGTTTTCCCAGGTGGTGCGCCCGCCGCGCGAGCGCGGCACCACATGGTCGAAGGTCAGGTCGTGCGAGGGAAAGGCGTCGCCGCAATATTGGCAGGCGAATTTGTCGCGCAGAAACACGTTGAACCGGGTGAAGGCCGGCCGCCGCGCCATCGCGATGTACTCTTTCAGCGAGATCACGCTCGGCAGCTTCATCTCGAAGGAAGGGCTGCGCACCACCCGGTCGTATTGCGAGACGATGTTGACGCGGTCGAGGCACACCGCCTTGACGGTTTCCTGCCAGGACCAGAGCGACAGCGGGAAATAGCTCAGCGGGCGGAAATCCGCGTTGAGCACCAGGGCCGGACAACTATCGAGGGCGACTGACAACCAACCTCCGCTCGCTATCGGCGGCTTCTGCCGCCTTAATTGCGGGGATAAAGCCATAAAATGAGGGCTTTCGCAACCGCGAGAGCGGCCTCGACAGCCTAGCGCGTCGGCACCGGCTTCTCGCCGCGGTAATCGTAGAAGCCGCGCCCGGTCTTGCGTCCGAGCCAGCCGGCTTCGACGTATTTCACCAGCAGCGGGCAGGGCCGGTATTTCGAGTCGGCGAGGCCCTTATAGAGCACGTCCATCACCGCCAGGCAGGTGTCCAATCCTATGAAATCCGCCAGCTCGAGCGGTCCCATCGGGTGGTTGGCGCCGAGTTTCATGGCGGTGTCGATGGCCTCGACCGAGCCCACCCCTTCATAGAGCGTGTAGACCGCCTCGTTGATCATCGGCAGCAGGATGCGGTTGACGATGAAGGCCGGGAAGTCTTCCGCGGCCACCGGCGTCTTGCCGAGTTTCACCGCCAGATCGCGGACGGCGGCGAAGGTGGGCTCCGAGGTCGCGATGCCCTTGATGATCTCGACCAGCACCATCACCGGCACCGGGTTCATGAAATGCATGCCGATGAAGCGGTCGGGCCGGTCGGTCGCGGCGGCCAGGCGCGTGATCGAGATCGAAGAGGTGTTGCTGGCCACGATGGCGGTGGGATTGAGATGGGGGAGCAGCTTCTTGAAGATTTCGCGCTTCACCTCTTCCTTCTCGGTCGCGGCCTCGATTACCACGTCGCATTCCTTGAAAAACTCGAAGCTGGTGCCGGTCCTGATGCGTTTCAAGGCCGAGGATTTGTCGGCCTCGGTCGCCTTGCCGCGGGCGATTTGGCGCGCGATGTTCTTGTCGATTCCGCCCAGCGCCTTGTCGAGCGCCGCCGCCGAGACGTCGTTCAAGCGAACTTCGTAGCCGGCGAGCGCGGTGACGTGGGCGATGCCGCTGCCCATCTGCCCGGCGCCGATGACGCCGATGGTCTTGATCGAAATCGGTTGTTCCGCCATGGAATGCTCCTGTCAGTTTCCGCCGGGCTTGGCCAGCGCCTTGTCGAGCGCCGGCACGATCTGGAACAGATCGCCCACCAGCCCGTAATCTGCGATCTGGAAAATCGGCGCCTCTTCGTCCTTGTTGATGGCGACGATCACCTTGGAATCCTTCATGCCGGCCAGGTGCTGGATCGCGCCCGAGATGCCGACGGCGATGTAAAGCTCGGGCGCGACGATCTTGCCGGTCTGCCCGACCTGGAAGTCGTTGGGAACGAAACCCGCATCGACCGCGGCGCGCGAGGCGCCGACCGCCGCGCCGAGCTTGTCGGCCAGGCTCTCCAACAGCTTGAAGTTCTCGCCCGATTGCATGCCGCGCCCGCCCGAGATGACGACGCGGGCGGCGGTGAGTTCGGGCCGCGCGCTCGCGGCCAGCTCGGAACCGACATAGCGCGCAAGGCCGGAGGATCCCGGCGCGGCGATTTTTTCGATCGTCGCGTTGCCGCCCGAATCCTTCGCCGCCGGAAACGCCGTGGCGCGCACGGTGACGACCTTGACGGCGTCGGCGGATTGCACGGTAGCGATGGCGTTGCCGGCATAGATCGGACGCCGGAAAATGTCGGGCGCGACCACGGCCGAGACGTCGGAAATCTGCGCCACATCAAGCAGCGCGGCGACGCGCGGCATGACGTTCTTGCCGAAGGTGGTGGCGGGAGCGAGCAAATGCGAATAGCCCTTGGCGATGGTCAGGATCAGCTTGGCCAGATCCTCGGCCAGGGGATGGGCATAAGCGGAATCCTCGGCCACCAGCACCTTCTTTACGCCGGCTATCTTGGAGGCCGCTTGTGCAACGCCTCCGCAACCCTGGCCAGCGACCAGCAGGTCGATTTCACCATCGACGGCCTGCGCCGCCGCCACGGTGTTGAGCGTGGCGGGCTTGAGCGCGGCGTTATCGTGCTCGGCAAGGACGAGGACGCGCATCAGATCACCCGGGCTTCGTTGCGGAGCTTGTCGACCAGCTCCTCGACCGAGGCGAGCTTGCGGCCACCCTGGCGTTTCTGCGGCTCCTCCACCTTGATTGTCTTGAGCCGCGGCGCCGCGTCGACGCCGAGGGTTGCGGGAGTCGTTTGTTCAATGGGCTTCTTCTTGGCCTTCATGATGTTGGGCAGCGAGGCATAGCGTGGCTCATTGAGGCGCAGATCGGTGGTCACCACCGCCGGCAGCTTGACGGTAACGGTCTCGAGCCCGCCGTCGATCTCGCGCGTCACATCGGCCGCAGCGTCGCCGAGCACGAGCTTGGAGGCGAAAGTCGCCTGGGCCCAGCCCAGAAGCGCCGCCAGCATCTGGCCGGTCTGGTTGCAATCGTCGTCGATCGCCTGCTTGCCCAGGATGACGAGCTGAGGCTGCTCCTTGGCCACGATCGCCTGCAAGAGCTTCGCCACCGCCAAAGGCTGAAGCTCGATGTCGGTCAAAACATGCAGACCGCGATCGGCACCCATGGCCAGCGCGGTGCGGATGGTTTCCTGGCAGGATTGGTTTCCCATCGAAACCGCGATGATGTCCGTGACCTTGCCCGCTTCCTTCAGGCGCACCGCCGCCTCGACCGCGATCTCGTCGAACGGGTTCATCGACATCTTGACGTTGGACGTTTCGACTCCGGTCCCGTCGGGCTTGACCCGGACCTTGACGTTGAAATCGATCACGCGCTTGACGGCGACCAGCACTTTCATGGCGGTCTGGGACGGCTTTCCGGTTGCTTGGCGGTCGATTGTGCATGTGCACAACGCCAAGGCAAGCCCCTCGCTGCGTCAGGCCGGGCGGCGCCTTCATGCGCCGGAAAGTCAGCTGTTGACCGGCAGCGCGGTACGGTACTTCACTTGTTTGAGGGCGAAGCTGGACTTGATGCTGGCGACGCCCGGCACGCGCGTCAGATGTTCGATCAAAAAGCGCTCATAGGCCGAGAGATCGGCGATGACGACGCGCAGCAGGTAATCCGCGTCGCCGGTCATGAGATAGCATTCCATCACCTCGGGCCGCTTCAAGATCACCGTCTCGAAGCGTTCGAGCGCCTGCTCGACCTGGCGTTCGAGCGTGACATTGACGAAAACGCTAACCGGCAACCCGACCGCGGCCGGGTCGAGCAGCGTCACATAGCGGCGGATGACGCCTGCCGTTTCCAGTTCGCGCACCCGCCGCAGGCAGGGCGACGGGCTGAGCCCGACCTTGTCGGCGAGCTCGACATTGGCGAGGCGCGCATCCTCCTGCAGCAACGCCAGGATCTTGCGGTCGATGGCGTCGAGCGCGGTTTGGCGCAATTTTTCACTCAAAATAATCTCTCCATTGCAATTATTATCCGAAATACCAGCATATCCTTGGCATCTTCGCAATGATGTGCCGCGGCGGCGCGGGTTATTCCTCTGCCATGGCCCTGCCGCAGAGACAGCCGTCCTCGTCCGCGCCGACGAACGCGCCGCGCTTCGACATGCTGCGCGCGCTGGAGCGCAAGGTGCTTTGGCTCTCGACCTGGATGATCCATCACGCCAACCACATCCGCGAGAACCGCGACGGGCTGAAGGTGGGCGGGCACCAGGCGAGCTGCGCCTCGGCGGTCACGCTGCTGACCGCGCTTTACTTCCATGCGCTCAGGCCCGTCGACCGCGTCGCGGTCAAGCCGCACGCGGCGCCGGTCTTCCACGTCATCCAGTATCTGCTCGGGCGGCAAAGCCGCGAGGCGCTCGAGAATTTCCGCGGCTTCGGCGGCGCGCAATCCTATCCCTCGCGCACCAAGGACAAGACCGAGGTGGATTTCTCCACCGGCTCGGTCGGCCTCGGCGTCGGCATGACTCTGTTCGCGGCCCTGGCGCAGGACTATGTGCGGCTGCAGAACCTGGCGCCGAACGACCGGCCGCCCGGCCGCATGATCGCGGTGATGGGCGACGCCGAACTCGACGAAGGCAACGTCTTCGAGGCACTGCTCGAAGGCTCCAAGCAGGACGTGCGCAACCTGTGGTGGGTGATCGACTACAACCGCCAGAGCCTCGACGGCGTGGTCAACGACCGCCTGTTCCAGAAGATCCAGCAATTCTTCGCCACCGTGGGTTGGAAAGTGGTGATGCTCAAATACGGCAAGTTGCTCGAGGCCGCCTTCGCCGGGCCGGGCGGTGAAGAGCTGCGTGGCTGGATCGACGATTGCCCGAACGATCTCTATGCCGCACTGACCTTCCAGGGCGGACCGGCCTGGCGCGCGCGGCTGCAAACCGATCTCGGCCATGTCCCGGGCATCGCCGCGCTGCTGGCGGCGCATGACGACGGCGCGCTCCACGATCTGATGACCAATCTCGCCGGCCACGACATGGGGTCGCTGGTCGAGGCTTTTGACGCCGCGGCGGCGGACGAAACCCCGCACTGTTTCGTCGCCTATACCATCAAGGGCTGGAACCTGCCCTTGGCCGGGCACAAGGACAATCATTCCGGGCTTATGAATCCGGCGCAGGTGGAGGCTTTCAAGGCGGCGCAGCGGATTCCCGACGGCGCGGAATGGAGCCCGACCGCCGGCCTCGATGCCGCGCCGGAGGATTTGCAAAGATTCCTGGCCGGAGTGCCCATCGCCGCGGAACGTCCGGGGCGCAGTGAACGCCAGGCGCTGCTGGCGATGCCGGCCGTAAGCCTGCGCGCTTCGGCCGCGATCTCCACCCAGGAGGGCTTCGGCAAGATCATGAACGAGATCGGCCGCGCCGGCGGCGAATTCGCGCGCCGTGTCGTTACCTCTTCGCCCGACGTGACGGTCTCGACCAATCTCGGCGGCTGGGTCAACCAGGCCGGCGTGTTCGCGCGCGCCGCCAAGCCCGACCTGTTCCGCGAGCGGCATCTGCCCTCGGCGCAGAAATGGATACTGGGACCGTCGGGACGGCATATCGAACTCGGCATCGCCGAGAACAATTTGTTCCTGCTGCTGGCGGCGCTGGGATTGGCCGAGCCGTTATTCGGCGCGCGGCTTCTGCCGGTCGGCACGCTCTACGATCCGTTCATCGCCCGCGGCCTCGATGCGCTCAACTACGCCTGTTATCAGGATGCGCGTTTCATGGTGGTGGCGACGCCGAGCGGCATCTCGCTCGCGCCCGAAGGCGGCGCGCATCAGTCGGTCGCCGAGCCCTTGATCGGCATGGGGCAGCCGGGTCTGACCTATTTCGAGCCGGCTTACGCGGATGAATTGCAGGCGGCGATGGAATGGGGCTTCGCGCACATGCAGGCGCGCGACGGCGGCTCGGTCTATCTGCGGCTGTCGACCCGGCCGATCGAGCAGCCCCAGCGGCCGATGGACGTGGCGTTGAAGGACGGGATCGTCGCCGGCGGCTATTGGCTGCGCGCGCCGGCGCCCGGCGGCGACCTCGCCGTGGTCGCTATGGGCGCGGTGCTGCCCGAGGCGATCCAGGCGGTGGCGTGGCTCGGCGAGCGCAATCCGCGGGTCGGGCTTCTGGTCGTAACCTCGCCCGACCGGCTCTATGCCGATTGGCAGGCGCGTGGCCGTCATTCGCACGCCGCCGGGCTACTGGCGCGGTTGGCGCGCGACGCGGCGCTGGTCTCGGTGCTCGACGGCCATCCCCTGACGCTCGCCTGGCTGGGCACGGTACGCGGGCACCGCCTCAGGCCGCTGGGGGTTTCGCAGTTCGGCCAGTCGGGCGACATCCCTGACCTCTATCGCGCCTATGGCATCGATGCCGCGGCCATCTTCGAAGCATCCCGATCTATCCAGGCCGAAGGATCCGTCTAGCGGTTGGCGCCGGGCTTCCAGAGAACGTCCTTCTTGCCCTTGGCGTTGGCGTGGCGCGCCAGCACGAAGAGATGGTCGGACAGGCGGTTGAGGTATTTGAGCGCCTCAGGATTGACCGCCTCGCCCTTGGCAAGATCCGAAACCAGCCTTTCGGCGCGGCGCGCGACGGTGCGCGCGAAATGCAAACCGGCCGCCAACGCCGTTCCGGCCGGCAACACGAAGGACTTGAGCGGCGCGAGGCCGCGGTCGATCCGGTCGATCTCCTTCTCAAGCCGCGCCACCTGGGACGCGCCGATGCGCGGGATCGCCGCCAGCTTGCCGCGCGCCTGCGCCAGATCGGCGCCAAGATCGAACAAATCGTTCTGGATGCGCGCCAACATCGCACCGATCTCGCCCCTGGCGTGAAGCCGGGCCACGCCGATCGCGGCGTTGGTTTCGTCCACCGTGCCATAGGCCGCGACGCGCAGGCTTTGCTTCGGCAGGCGCGTGCCGTCGCCGAGCGAGGTTTCGCCCTGGTCACCGGTGCGGGTGTAGATGCGCGACATCGCGTGGCCGGGTTCAGCGCCGGTAGAGCATCATGAAGATGGCGAACAACAGCAGCGCCAGGCCCTGGAGCCAGACGCGATAACGCATGAACATGTTCGAGCGCTTCGGATCGCCGCCGACGGCCATATTGATGATGCCGCCGAACAACGAGGCGAGCACGGCCAGCATGGCGAGGACGACGAGAATGGGCAGCACGAATTCCATATACCCACTATATAGCGCGCCGCGGCCCCAGGGACAGGGCGGCAATTGGCGTGGGTGGGCAAGGCGCGTTCCGGTTTGACCTGGGTCCGGTCGCGGCGGATAATGGAAAAAACAAGAAAACAGTGGCTCGTCCGCCAACCGGCGGGCGCACGCACAAGGGGGAATACGCCATGGCTGTTGCGCAGACGGTCGACGTCGCACGCATCATCGACGACCGCAAGATGGACGGGTTCATGTGGTCCCTGCTCATCTGGTCGTTCCTCATCATCATCTTCGACGGCTACGACATCGCCGCGATCTCGGCTTCCGCGCCGCTGGTGATCAAGGCGTGGGGCGTCACCAATCCCGGCGTGTTCATGGGCACGGTGATCAGCGCCAGCCTGTTCGGCATGCTGTTCGGCGCGCCGGTCCTCGGATATCTGGGCGATACGTTCGGCCGCAAGCCGGCAACCGTCTTGTCGAGCCTGGTCTTCGGCGGCTTCACGCTGGCCTGCTGCTGGGCCACCGATCTCGAAACGCTCCGCATCCTGCGCTTCCTGGCCGGGCTCGGCATCGGCGGCATGATGCCCAATCTGATCGCGCTCAACGCCGAATTCGCGCCCAAGCGCATCCGCGCGACGCTGGTCATCATCATGTTCTGCGGCGTGACCGCGGGCGGCGCCTTCCCGGGCTTCGCCGCGGTCTATCTGGCGCCCACCTATGGCTGGCAGGTGATCTACTTCATCGGCGGCGTGTTGCCGATCCTGATGGCGGTGCTGGCGCTGTTCTTCCTGCCGGAATCGCTCAAATACCTGGTCGTGCGCAACAAGCGCGCCAGGGCGGTCAAATTGGTGAAGCGCCTGGCGCCGACCCTGACCGTCGGCTCGGATTCCCAATTCGTCGTCGCCGACGAGCGCAAGGTGAGCGGCATTTCGCCCGTCCAGCTGTTCCGCGGCGGGCTCGCCTTCATCACGCCGCTGCTGTGGCTGTGCTTCTGCATGAACCTGATGGGCTTCTATTTCATGGTCGCCTGGATGCCCACCATCCTGCGCAACACCCAGGTGCTGACGCCGGACGACGCCCAGTTCGCCACCGTGTTGATTCAGATCGGCGGCACGGTCGGAGGATTGCTCCTGGCGCGGCCGATGGACAAGAAGGGCTTCGCTCCGGTCACGGTGTTGTTCGCTCTCGCCATTCCGGCGATCGCCGCCATCGGTTATTTCTCCGACCAGTCGAAGACCCTGGTGCTGGTCGCGTCCTTCGTCGCCGGCTTCGCGGTGCTGGGCCTGCAATTCGGCATCAACGCCGCTTCGGGCATGATCTATCCGACCGCGGTGCGCGCCAACGGCTCGGGCTGGGCCTTCGGCATCGGCCGTTTCGGCTCGATCCTCGGGCCGATCCTCGGCGGCTATTACGTCGCCCAGCATCTTCCGCTCAACCAGCTCTTTCTGTTGTGGACGATCCCGAGCTGCATCGGCTTCATCTCGGCGCTGGCCCTGACCCTGCTCTATAAGAGCCGCTTCAAGGGGCTGGGGCTGGGCCAGCGCGAGGTGCTGGACGCCGCGGAATAGACTCTTAGGGTTGCTTCGCACGACGCCATCGCCCTTGGTTCGGGCGATGGCTGTGCTACGCGGGGGAGACTGCCATCATGCCTGAAACCGATTTCGCGCGGCTGGCGCCGGCGAAGGGAGCGCGCATTGCCGTGCTCGGCGGCTGCGGCGGCATCGGCCGGGCGCTGGTGCAGGCCGCCATCGGCATCGGATTGAAGGTGGCGGTGCTCGACCTGCCGCGCTCGATTGCGGAATCGCCGCCGGCCGAAGACGCGGCGCTGTCCCTTCCGCTCGATGCGACGGACGAAATCCAGGTGAGGGACGCCTTCGCAAGCATCGGCGAGGAATTCGGCGGCGGGCTCGACGGGCTGGTCAACCTGGCGGGATTTCCCAACCGCCACGTTCCGTTCAGCGAACTTTCGCTCGCCGAATGGGACGAGACGGTGAACGGCAGCCTGCGCACGACATATCTTTCCTGCCGCGCGGCGCTGCCGCTGCTCAAGGCATCGGCGCGGGCGGGCGGATCTCCCGCCATCGTCAACACCGCTTCGGGCCTGGCGGCGCGTCCGCTGCCCGGACTTTCCGCCTATGCCGCATCCAAGGCCGCGGTGGCGAATTTCACCAAGACCCTGGCGCTCGAAATCGCGCCGCAGATCCGCGCCAACACGGTCGCGCCCGGCGCCGTCGATACGCGCTTTCACGAAGGCGGCACCGGCCGGGCCCCCGATCTGCCGAATGCCGCGCCGCGCATGGACCGCCAAGCCTATGCCCGGCTCGTGCCGCTCGGGCGTATGGCGGTTGCGGGCGACATCACCGGGCCGATCCTGTTCCTGCTCGGGCCGGGATCGTCCTTCGTCAACGGCCAGGTGCTGCACGTCAATGGCGGCGGGTTGATGCCTTAATAAATTTGCTTCGCACAACGCCATTGTCCTTCGCTCGGGCAATGGCTGTGCTACGCGAGTATCCTTAATAGCTCGAAAGTTGTAATTCGTAAGCGTGCTTATTATATTGGCGCTTATGACAAAGACGCCAAAAATCGCCCTCGGCTTCGATTACGAGCGCGCCCTCGGCTTCGTGCTGTACGAGACGGCGCGGCTTTTCAACAAGCGCTTCGACCAGAAGGCGCGCGCCATCGGATTGACCCGCGCGCAATGCCAGGTGCTGTTCCGCCTCGCCGTGCATGAGGGCCTGAACCAGGCGCGCATCGCCGAGTTGTTGGAGATCGAACCGATCTCGCTCGCGCGGCTGATCGACCGCATGGAGGAGGCGGGCTGGGTCGAGCGCCGGCCCGATGTCGCCGATCGGCGCGCGCGGCTGTTGTATCTCACGGCCAAGGCCAAGCCGGTGTTCGAGCGCATGATCGCGGTCGGGCTCGAAACCCGCGCCGAGGCGCAGGCCGGATTGTCGAATGCGGAACGCGAGAAGCTGGTCGACCTGCTGCTGCGGGTGCGCGCCAATCTTTCCGAAATGAGCGCCGACGGCGGAGTGCAAAGCCGATGATCGACGCCAACGAACACGGCGAGGAAACCAACCGGCTGAGGCGCATGGGAACCCGCCGCCAGCGGCTGTTACTGCTCATCGCGGGGCCGCTACTGGTGCTCGCGGTAGCGGCTTATCTCTATTTGAGCGGCGGACGCTATGCCTCGACCGACGACGCCTATGTGAAGGCCGATAAGATTTCGGTCAGCGCCGATGTCGGCGCCCGCGTCGTCGAGGTCGATGTCGGCGACAACCAGCCGGTCAAGGCCGGCGACGTGCTGTTCAAGCTCGACGACAGCTCCTTCCGCATCGCGCTCGAACACGCGCAGGCGAATCTCGCCGCGGTCCGGCTGCAGGTCGACGGCCTCAAGGCGAGCTATCGCCAGAGGCAGGCCGATACCAAGGCGGCGATTGACACGCTCGCCTACCGCCAGCGCGAATTCGACCGCCAGGAACAGATGCTGGCCGGTCACGTGACCTCGCAGGCGCGGTTCGACGAAGCCAAGAACAACCTCGACGTCGCGCGCCAGCAGGTCGCCGGCAATCAGCAGCAGCTCGCCAACGTGCTGGCAAGCCTCGCTAACGATCCGGACATCGAGACCGACAAGCATCCGCTGGTGCAGCAGGCGCAGGCCCAGGTGGACCAGGCGGCGCTCGACTTGTCGCACACCGTGATCGCGGCGCCGGCCGACGGCATCGTCACCAAGGTGGCGAATTTGCCGGTGGGCGAATACCTGAACGCCTCGGTGCCGGCCTTTTCGCTGATCTCGACCAGCAATATCTGGATCGAGGCCAATTTCAAGGAGACCGACCTGACCCACATGCTGCCGGGCGACAAGGCGACGGTGGACGTCGACACCTATCCGGACAAGACCTTCACCGCGCATGTCGAATCGATCGGCGCCGGCACCGGCTCTGAATTCTCGGTGCTGCCGCCGCAGAACGCCACCGGCAACTGGGTCAAGGTGGTGCAGCGCATCCCGGTGCGCCTGGTCATCGACAATCCCGACCCGGCCCGGCCGCTGCGCGCCGGCATGAGCGCCACCGTGGAGGTCGATACCGGCTATTCGCGCATCACCGGCTGGCACAAGCCTGCGACCCCGCCTGCGCCCGCCGCAGAGCGACAAAACTCCAGTCCGGAAGCGCAAACCGCCAATCCGGCCGCCACCGCCGCGGATCAGCAAAACGCGAGTCCGCAGCCGCAAACTCCAATCCCGCCGGCGCCACCCTCCGGCGCGGATCAAACCGGCACGCCGGCGACTATCCGCGACAAGCCATGAATCCGCCGCCGCAAGCGGGCGAAGAGGTCGCCCATCGCGGCCTGATCACGGTTTCGATCATGCTGGCGACCATCATGCAGGCGCTGGACACCACCATCGCCAATGTCGCCTTGCCCGACATGCAGGGCAGCCTGTCGGTGGCGCAGGACCAGATCGCCTGGGTGCTGACCTCCTACATCGTCGCCGCCGCGGTGGCGACGCCGATGTGCGGCTGGCTCGCCCTGCATTACGGCCGCAAGCGGCTGTTTCTGGTCTCGATCGCGGGCTTCACCGCCGCCTCGGCGCTGTGCGGCATCGCCGCCGACATCGACGAGATGGTGATCTTCCGCCTGTTGCAGGGCGTGTTCGGCGCGGCGCTGGTGCCGCTGTCCCAGGCCGTGCTGCTCGACATCAATCCGCGCGAGAAGCACGCCCAGGCGATGGCGATCTGGGGCGCCGGCATCATGCTGGGCCCGATCCTGGGGCCGACGCTCGGCGGCTATCTCACCGACGAATACAACTGGCGCTGGGTGTTCTACATCAACGTGCCGATCGGCATCGTCTGCTTCCTCGGCATGTTGGCGTTCCTGACCGAGACGCGGATCGACCGCTCGCGCTCGTTCGATTTCTTCGGCTTCTTCATGCTGAGCGTCGCGGTGGGCGCGGCGCAGATGCTGCTCGACCGCGGCGAGCTCAAGGACTGGTTCGATTCGACCGAGATCCGGATCTATTTCGCCCTGGTCGTCGCCTGTTTCTGGGTGTTCGCGTTTCACACCGCCATGGCCGAGAACTCGTTCCTCAACCGGGCGCTACTCAAGGACCGGAATTTCGTCGTCGGCTGCGTTTTCATCGCCGTGGTCGGCGTGGTGCTGTACGGCACGCTCGCGCTGATGCCGCCCTTCCTCCAGGATCTCTACGGCTATCCCACGGTGACCTCCGGCCTCGTCCTGGCGCCGCGCGGCGTCGCCACCATGGTCGGCATGCTGATCGTCGGCCGGTTGTCGGGCCGGGTGGACGTCCGCCTGATGCTGCTGTTCGGATTCATCGTCACCTCCTATTCGCTGTGGCAGATGGGCGAATTCTCGGCCGATATGGGCATGGCGCCGATCCTGATCACCGGCATCGTCCAGGGCTTCGGCATGGGATTTCTGTTCGTTCCGCTCACCACCGTCGCCTTCACCACGCTCGACGTGCGGCTCAGGACCGAGGGCGCCGGCATCTTCAGCCTGATCCGCAACGTCGGCGCTTCGATCGGCATCTCCGTCGTCGAAAGCGATCTCGCGCGCGGCATCCAGACGAATCACCAGGCGATCGCGGCGAATGTCTCGCCTTACAACGCGCCGCTGCTCAGGCCCGGCGTGCAGGCCTTCTGGGACATTCACAGCACGGCCGGGCTCGCCGCGCTCGACGTCGAAATCAACCGCCAGGCGTCGATCATGGCCTATCTCAACGATTTCCTGCTGATCATGGCGATCGCCATCGCCTCGATGCCGTTGCTGTTGCTGTTGCGGCGGGCCAAACCCGCGACGGGCGCGCCGCCGCCGGTGGAATAACCAGCTTTGCTTCGCATAACGGCGAACTTTTTCCTGCTTCGCACGACGCCTCGGGCCTGAGGTTTCGGCCCTCGGCTGTGCTACGCCTCGAGCGCCTGGCGGAAGACCGCGGGATCGAAATCGGCGCTGCCGTCGCGCCCTTGGCGCCGGACGTTGAGATCGAGCCGCGCCGCCGCCAACAGCGCGGTCTCCGACAGCAATCCGCCCTCCTCAGGGTCCTCGATGGCGAGCTTGGCGAGGGACGGGGCCGTCGCCAGCAAACGGAATAGCGCGGTCACGCGCAGGAACAGCGCCAACGTCTCCGCCACGCCGGTGTCCAGATTCTGGGCGAAGATATCGAGCACGGCGCGGGTATCGATCTCCACCGGCTCGCTTTCGCCGTCCTCGTCCACCACCACGTCGCGGCTCAGTCCGTCGAGATATTCGCCGAACAGAAAAACCGCCGAGGAGAGCAATTCGGGCTCGACCGGCGGCACATGCGGCGGCATCTGGAAAGTCGGAGTCTCGCCCATCGGCCGCGAACTTCGCCGCTCCGGCCCGGGGATGCAACCCTATTTCCTGAGGCCTGAAGATTCGGTTCTCGGCTGTGCTGCGAAGGTGGCGCGGGCGGCATACCCGCGATAGATTGGCGGCAAAGGGGGCATCACCATCCGCCGGCTAGAGGCGGATGGGCGCGGAGCATTGATTGAGCGAGATATCACGTCCCCCGCAGCGCGAGCGTTCGGCCAGCCTGATCGAGCTTGCCGCCACGGCGCTGGTGATCGGCACCGTTACCGGCTTCCTTACCGTCGGCTTGCGCGCGGTGGTGGCGGGCATTCATAACCTGTTCTTCCTCGGCGAGTTCTCGTTCTATTACAACCCGAACCTGCACACGCCCTATGGCTGGCTCGGCCCGCTGGTCGTGCTGTCGCCGGCGGTGGGCGGGCTCGTCGTGATCGGCCTGATGCGGCTGCAGCCGCCGGACCGGCGGGGCCAGGGCGTCTCCGATATCATCGATGCGATCTACAACCGCGAGGGTCTGGTGCGCTCGTTGTCGGCGATCGCCAAATCGCTCGCCGCCGGCATCCAGAGCGGCACCGGCGGCTCGGTCGGGCTCGAGGCGGCCAGCGTGCAGATCGGCGCGGCGCTGTCCTCGCGTTTCGGCCGTCTGATACGGCTGGAGCATTGGCAGCGCCTGACGCTGGTGGCGGCGGGCGCGGCGGCGGGACTTGCCGCCGCCTTCAACGCGCCGCTCGGCGCCACCGTCTTCGCCATCGAGCTGATGATGCCCGAGATCAGCGCCCGCACCTTGCTGCCGGTGACCATCGCCGCCGGCGCCGGGACCTTCGTCTCGCGCTTCTACAACGGTTTGCAGCCCACATTCCTGGTCGAAACCGTGACCGCCACCCATTTCCGGCTTTCGGGCGTGTTGAGCCTGCTGCCCTACGCCGTCTTCGGCATCGTCCTCGGTTTCGCCTCGTGGCTTATGATCTGGCTGGTCGGTTGGGTCGAGCGCAAATCCGTCAGCATCTCGCCGACGCCGCTCCTGCGCCACGTCATCGGCATGACCTTCGTAGGACTGATTTTCTACGGCCTGATGCTGACGACCGGCCATTATTACGTGCAGGGGCCGAGCTACGCGCTGCTGCAGGACATTCTGCGCGGCGAGATGACCGCGTTCTGGCTTTTCCTGCTGCTGTTCGTAGCCAAGCTCGTCGCCAGCGTCGTCACCATCGGCTCGGGCGGCTCGGGCGGAACCTTCTCCGCCGCTCTGGTGCTGGGCGGCACGCTCGGCGGCGCGATGGGCGTCGTGACCCAAGCGGCCTGGCCCGATCTCAACACCTCGATCACCGACTTCGCCATCGTCGGCATGGCGGGCATGCTCGGCGGCACCATCGGCGCGGCGATGACCGCCATCGTCATGGTGTTCGAACTGACCCGCGACTACAACGTCATCGTGCCGATGATTCTGGTCGTCAGCATCGCCATCGCCGTGCGCCGGGCGCTGTTGCGGCAGTCGATCTACACCTGGAAGCTGGTCGAGGCGGGCCGCGAGGTGCCGGATTCGCTCCAGGCCAGCGTCTACCGCATCCGCAAGGCCGAGCGCTCGATGTCGACGGATTTCAAGGTCTGTCCCGCCTCGGCCACGCTCGACGAGGCGATCACCGCGCTGGAGGAAACCGGACGGCCGATCTACATCATGATCGGCGACGGCAAGCGGCTGGCGGGCTATCTGCGCCTCGATCCGGGCTTCAAGCTGTGGGAGGCGCGCGATGCCAACGCCACGCTGGGCGACGTCGCCCGCACCGACTACACGCTGGCGCGGCCGAGCGACACCATGACCGAGGTGATCGGCCGGCTGTCGCGCCACGGCGCGCGCCTCGCCATCGTCGTGCGGCCGCGCGTGCGGGTGCCGCGGGTCGAGGACGTCGCCGGCGTCATCGCGCTCGAGACCATGGGCGAATCGGTGATCGACGCGATCAACCCCTTCGCGCCGCGCCGCCGGCGCAACCCGTTCCCGCTGCTCTACCGCCGCCGCGTCATCCGTCCGTTCGAACGCTGGCGCCGCTGGCGCGCCCGCCCGGGCGGCGATCTTCCCGAATAACCTGGGTTCAGCCCGGCTCGCCGGTGTCGGGCAAAAGACCCGCCGCCTTGATGCCGGCGACGGCGCAGGCCTCGTCATTGTCCGAGACGTCGCCGCTGATGCCGACCGCGCCGACGATCTGGCCGTCGGCTGTCCGCACCAGCACCCCGCCCGGCACCGGCACGACGCGGCCGCCCGAAGCCGCGGTCAGCGCCTGGATGAAATGGGGCGCTGCGGCCACGCGGCGCGCGAATTCCCGCCCGCCGAAACCCATGCCGAGACAGCCCCAGGCCTTGCCGGTGGCGATCTCGAAGCGCAGCAGCGATGAGTTATCCTCGCGCTTGAAGGCGACCAGAAATCCTCCCGCATCCAGCACGGCGACGGTCAAGGGCTTGAATTTCTGGGCGCGGCCGTGTTCCAGCGCCTTGTCGACAATGACCGAAGCCTGGGCCAGGGTGATAGTGCTCATCGATTATGCTCCCGTTGGGTGTCCGGTTGGCTATGATAGGGAATAGGCGCGGCCAAGGAAACGCGCCATTTGCTTTTAGGGCAGGGGGAAACGGCTTATGTCGAAACTGCGTTTGACGCTGGCGATCTGGGATTACGACCGCACCCGCGCCTTGGCCGACGGCACCGTTCAGGCCGAGGGCATGGAGCTCAATTGCCTGCCGCTGGTGGTGGAAGAGACTTTCTGGCGCATGCTGCGCCACAAAGAATTCGACGCCGCCGAGATGTCGCTGTCGTCCTATGCGGCCTCGCTTCTGAAGGACCATCCGGACTTCATCGCCATTCCGGTCTTCCCCTCGCGCATGTTCCGCCATTCCTGTTTCATAATCTCGGCCAAAAGCGGCATCAAGGAACCGAAGGATCTGGTGGGCAAGCGCATCGGCAATCCGGAATGGCAGCTCACCGCCATCGTCTGGATGAAGGGCATCCTCCAGGACGAGTACGGCATCGACATATCGGCCGCGCAATACCTCACCGGCGGCGAGGAAGAGCCGGGCCGGGTGGAAAAGCAGAAGATCGACCTGCCGGCGAAGTTCAAGGTTTCGTCGATTGGACCGACCCAGACCCTGGCGCGCATGATCGCCGACGGCGAACTGGATGCAATCTATGCGCCGCGCCTGCCCTCGACCTTCTATTCCGAGCCCGACAAGGTGAAGCGGCTGTTCCCGAATTTCGTCGAGGTCGAACAGGCCTATTACCGCAAGACCAAGATCTTCCCGATCATGCATACGGTGGTGCTGCGGCGCGAACTCTACGAGGCCAACCGCTGGATCGCACTGTCGTTGACCAAGGCCTTCCTCGCGGCGCAGAAGAAGACCTATGCCGATCTCGACCTGATCGCCTCGCAGAAGACCATGCTGCCCTGGCAAAGCGCGCATCTGGAAGAAACCAAGCGGCTGATGGGCAAGGAATGGTGGCCCAACGGCCTCGAGCCCAACCGCCACACGCTCGACACTTTTCTGCGCTATCACCACGAGCAAGGGCTGTCGAAACGCCGCCTCAAGCCCGAGGAGCTGTTCGCGCCCGAAACCCTGGAAGCGTTCAAGATTTGAATCGGGTCTTGCCATGACGATGCTCCGCCGTTTCCTTCCAGCCGCGTTGCTTGCCGCGGCGGTCGGATTCGGCGCCGCGTTCGCCGTGGCGCAGGGAAACCAGGCGGCGGGTGCGGACGCGCCGGGCGTCGCGCATCGCGTTACAGCCGCCGACATGCCGGCTCCCTATGCCACGCCCTCGGCGCGCAACGGGCCGCGCATCGTCGAGCAGCCGCCGGGCGCCGCGCTCAAGGTTCCTGCGGGATTTTCGGTTTCGGCTTTCTTCACCGGCCTGACCAATCCGCGCGAGCTCAGGACCGCGCCCAACGGCGATATTTTCGTCGCCGAAAGCCAGGCCGGGCGCATCCGCATCGTCCGCGCGCCCGCCGGCGCGGCGCGCGCCGAACAGGATTCGATCTTCGCCCAGGGTCTCGACCGGCCCTTCGGCATCGCCTTTTATCCGCCCGGGCCCGATCCGCACTACGTCTATATCGCCAACACCGATTCGGTGGTGCGCTTTCCCTACAAGAACGGCGATCTGAAGGCGAGCGGCGGGCCCGAAACAATCATCGACAATCTGCCGCATAATGGCGGGCATTGGACGCGCAGCCTCGCCTTCTCGTCCGACGGCAAGACGCTCTATGTCAGCGTCGGCTCGAGCAGCAATGACGCCGACAACGGCGAGCTGGCCGAAGCGGGACGCGCCGACATACTCGCCTTCGATCCCGACGGCGGGAACAAGCGCGTCTTCGCCGCCGGATTGCGCAACGCGGTCGATCTCGCGGTCCTGCCGGGATCGGGCGTGCTGGTCGCCTCGGTCAACGAGCGCGACGGGTTGGGCGACGATCTGCCGCCAGATTACCTGACGCGGGTGACGCAAGGCGGCTTCTACGGCTGGCCATGGTTCTATATCGGCGACCATCCCGATCCGCGCCACCCGCACGAACATGACGAGCTCGCAAGCAGCGTGCTGACGCCCGACCTGCTGATCCAGCCTCATTCCGCGCCGCTGGGCATCACGGTCTACACCGGCCGGCAATTTCCCGAGGAATATCGCGGCGACGTGTTCGTGGCGCTGCACGGTTCCTGGAACCGGGCGATCCGGACCGGCTACAAGCTCATCCGCGTGCGCATGAAAGACGGCGCGCCGACCGGGATCTACGAGGATTTCCTGGTCGGGTTTCTGACGTCCGACGGCGATGTCTGGGGAAGGCCGGTCGGCGTCACGGTGGCGGGCGACGGCGCGTTGATCATGAGCGACGACGCCACCGGCACGCTATGGCGCATCGCCTATGGCGGCGGGCATTAGCCGAAGAAGCCACGCCCTTCCTTGATGCGCCGTTCCAGAAGCGGCGCCGGCAGCAGCGCCTTTTCGCCGGTGTCGCGCGCCAAACGGTTGAGCCGGTCGCGGATCGCGGGGAGGCCCACCGCGTCGGCGTAGAACATCGGTCCGCCGCGCCAGGCGGGAAAGCCGTAGCCATAGAGTTGCACCACGTCGATGTCGCCGGGCCTGAACGCGACGCCTTCCTCCAGCAACCGTGCGCCCTCGTTCACCAGCGGATAGATCAGCCGCTCGACGATTTCGGCGGCGGAGAAAGCAAGCCGCCTGCCATCCGCGACCTTCGCGATGAGCCGCTCGGCCTCGGGATCGGGCAAGGGTATGCGGCTGCCGGGTTCATAGCGGAAATATCCCGCACCGGTCTTCTGGCCGAAGCGCCCGGCCTCGGCCAGCGCATCGGCCACCGGCAGCCGCATACCGACTGCCCGGCGCGCGCGCCACGAGACGTCGAGACCGGCGAGATCCGAGGCGGCGAAAGGACCCATCGGAAAACCGAAAGCAATCATTGCCGCATCCACGTCCTGCGGCGACGCACCGTCCTGCAACAGCCGGTCGGCTTCGCGCGAGCGTTCGGCAAGCATGCGGTTGCCGACGAAGCCCGGCGAGGATTTCACCACCACCGGCAGCTTCTTGAGCCTGCGCGCCACGGCCAGCCCGGCGGCGACCGCCGGCAAGGATGTTTTCCCGGCGCGCACCACCTCGACCAGGCGCATGACAGGAGCCGGGCTGAAGAAATGCAGCCCCAGCACGTCCTCCGGGCGTCCGGTCGCCGCTGCAATGGCGTCGACGTCCTGGTAAGAGGTATTGGTGGCGAGGATCGCGCCCGGCTTGGCGGTGCGGTCAAGCTCGCCGAACAGCTTGCGTTTCAGATCCAATTCCTCGAACACCGCCTCGATCACAAGATCGGCGCTTGCGGCGCCGCCCAATTCGAGCGAGCCCTTGATCAGCGCCAGGCGCCGGTCGATGTCGCCGGGCGACAGATTTTGCCGCTTGGCGGAAGTTTCGTAATTGCGGCGGATCGTTTCCAGGCCGCGTTGCAGGGCGTCGGGCGCGGTTTCGATCAGCGCCACCGGGATTCCGACATTGGCGAAACACATGGCGATGCCCGCGCCCATGGTGCCGGCGCCGATCACCGCGGCGGCGCGAATCTCGCGCGGCGGCGAACCGGCGGGCAGATCGGGCAGCTTGGCGGCCTCGCGCTCGGCGAAGAAGACGTGGCGCAAGGCGCGAAATTGACCGCTTTGCCGCCTGGTCTCGAAAATCTCACGCTCGCGCGCCAGTCCTCCGACGAACGGCATTGACGCGGCCTCAACCGCCGTGACCGCGTCCAAGGGCGCCTCGAAGCCGCGTTGACGTTTTTTCAATTCCGATCGCTTCTCATCAAAGAGCGCCGCGCTCGCCCCTTTGACCGGAAGATCGCAGGATCGGCGCGGCGCGCGCTTCTCATCCAGCACGCGCCGGGCAAAGCCGAGCGCGGCTTCGCGGACATCGCCCGCCGCCAACTCGTCCACCAACCCGGCGGCCAGCGCGGCCTCGGCCGCAATCATCTCGCCGCCCGAAATCATGTCGAGCGCGAGTTTTGCACCGACGAGCCGCGGCAGGCGCTGGGTTCCGCCGCCGCCGGGAATGAGACCGAGCTTGACCTCGGGCAGGCCCAGCCGCGATTCCTTGGCAGCGATGCGCCAATGGCAGCCCATGGCGAGCTCAAGCCCGCCGCCCAACGCGGTGCCGTGAATCGCGGCGATAGTAGGTTTGACGCTTTGCTCCAGAGAAGCGGCCAGGGTTCCGGTCAAGGGCTCGATGCGGGGCTGGTCGAGTTCGGCTATGTCGGCGCCGGCGACGAAGGTGCGCCCGGCGCAGGCGATCACGATCGCCGACACGGTGGGATCGGCCAGCGCCGCGTCAAGTTTCTCCTTGAGTGCCGCACGCAGCGCCCGGCTCAGGGCGTTGACCGGCGGATGGTCGAGGATCAGGACGGCGATGCCGCCGCTGTGCTCGGTTTCAACCAGCATGGCGGGAGCCTGTAAGGCGCGGCTCGCCGCTGTCTAGCCATCCGCCGCCGCCGGTCTGCCCTGCGCGCGACGCCGGTACCGCGTCCCCGCCGGCTTTGCTATCGTTTTCGGGCATGAGCAAGGATTCGCCCAAGGGCTATTCCATGACGCGCGAAGCGGTTTTGAGCGGCGAGATTCGCAAGCTCATCATCGCCGCCGATCCCGCCGCCAAGGTGCTGACCGACGAGGAGCACAACGCCGGCGTGGCGGCGATGCTGGCGTCGCGGCCCGACAGCGGCGATGTCTGGGTGTTCGCCTACGGCTCGCTGTTGTGGAACCCGATGATCCATTTCACCGAGAAGCGGGTCGCCACCGTGCACGGCTTCCACCGTCGCTTCTGCCTGTGGACCCATCTCGGGCGCGGATCCGCCGCCGAACCCGGATTGATTCTCGGCCTCGATTACGGTGGCGCCTGCCGCGGCGTGGCCTATCGCGTCGCCAAGGCCGAGGCACGGCAGGAATTGGAACTGCTGTGGCGGCGCGAAATGGTCACCGCCGCCTATGCGCCGCGCTGGGTGCGTATCGTCACCCACGAGGGCGGGCGCGGCTGGGCCGTCGCCTTCGTCATCAACCACGCGCATCCGCGTTATGCCGGCGTGCTGACCGAGGCGCGCATCGTCGAATCCATCGCCCGGGCCAAGGGGCCGCTCGGCCCCTGCGCCTCCTATCTGTTCGACACCGCCGCGCAACTGGAAATGCTCGGCATCCGCGATCCCCGGCTGTTCCGGCTGCGCGATCTCGTCGCTCAAGCCATTGAGGGACCGAAGAAAAATCCGGAATAGGCTTTACGCGGGCATGGCGTAAGCTGTATCGGTAAAATGACAACGGGGGGTCGAGCCCCGTTTCGGGAGCGCTTTGGCATGAAGGCGGATAAGGCGCCGGCGGGTTTCGCGCCGCGCGGCAAGCGGCGGGTGACGATCCTGGGTTCGACCGGATCGGTCGGCTGCAACACCGTCGAGCTGGTCGAAGCGTCGCCCGATGCCTATGCGGTCGAGGCGCTGGTTGCTCACCGCAACGCCGAATTGCTGGCGCAGCAGGCGCGCCGCCTCAACGCCAAATTCGCCGTCGTCGCCGATGAGAGCCAGTACCGAATCCTCAAAGACGCGCTCGCCGGCAGCGGCATCAAGACCGCATCGGGCGCCCGGGCGGTGGTCGAGGCCGCCGCGTACCCGGCCGATTGGGTGATGGCGGCGATCGTCGGCTCGGCCGGATTGGCGCCCACGCTCGAAGCGGTGCGGCGCGGCGCGCTGGTCGCGCTCGCCAACAAGGAAGTCATGGTCTGCGCCGGATCGCTGGTGACGGCGGAGGCGAAGCGCTGCGGCGCGCGGCTGTTGCCGGTCGACAGCGAGCACAACGCCATCTTTCAGGTGTTCAGCGACGCGCATCGCGGCGCCATCGACCGCATCGTGCTGACCGCCAGCGGCGGCCCGTTCCGCGAGCGCGCGTTCAAGGACATGGAAGAGGTCACGCCCGAACAGGCGGTGGCCCATCCCAATTGGCGCATGGGCGCCAAGATCTCGGTCGATTCCGCGACCATGATGAACAAAGGCCTCGAGGTGATTGAAGCGCATCATCTCTTCGGCCTGCCGAGCGAGCGCATCGAGGTGGTGGTGCATCCGCAATCCGTGGTGCACGGCTTGGTCTACTACAGCGACGGCTCGGTGCTGGCGCAATTAGGCTCACCCGATATGCGCACGCCCATCGCCAACACGCTCGGCTGGCCGGAGCGGATTTCCGCGCCCAGTCCTAAGCTCGACCTGGCGCAGCTGGCGCGGCTCACTTTCGAGGCGCCCGATCCGGCGCGCTTTCCGTCATTGCGGATCGCGCGCGCCGCGCTCCTGGCCGGCGGCGGATCTCCGACGGTCTTGAACGCGGCCAACGAGGTCGCGGTGGCCGCCTTTCTCGACAAGCGCTTGGGATTCCTCGACATCGCGGCGATCGTCGAGCGCACGCTCGATGCCTTGCCGGGCCGCCGCATCGACGCGCTCGAGGATATCTATGCGTTGGACGCCGAGGCCCGCGCCGCCGCGCGCCGCTTCATCGGCAACCGCGCGCCGGCCGGCGCCTCCCGGGCCGCTTTCGGCTGAAACCCGTTCCAGGCAAGCCATGGCCGTTTCCGACCAGCCCGTGCTCGTCACCGGTGCATCGGGCTTCGTCGGCTCGGCGGTGGCGCGCGCGCTGCTGGCCGAGGGCCGCAAGGTGCGCGTGCTGCTGCGCCCGTCGAGCGACCGCAGCAACATAAAAGGCCTCGAGGTCGAGCTGGTTCTGGGCGGACTCGACGATCCCCAGGCGCTCAAGCAAGCGGCATCCGGCTGCGGCGCGCTTTATCACGTGGCCGCCGATT
>Ga0209006_10000120_pt1 | contig 84553 bp, 71 predicted proteins | sample JacPin_JW_Ref_O2_FD_188567 | JGI IMG/M metagenome (GOLD analysis project Ga0209006, IMG submission 188567) | Forest soil microbial communities from Algoma, Ontario, Canada - Jack Pine, Ontario site 1_JW_Ref_O2 (SPAdes) (version 2) | ecosystem: Environmental > Terrestrial > Soil > Boreal... | reverse complement strand
GCCCCGCCAGTTGCCGCTGGCTCAGCCCATTGCGCAGGCGCAGCGAGCGGATCGACACCGCCAGGTTCAAATGTCCGGACATGGTGCCCGGCATGGGCAGCAACACCGGAGTGGGCAGCACCTGCACCGGTTCTGGCTCTTCCTCATCCAGACACGCGTGGCAGCGGCGGCAATTATTGTTATGGGTGCGAAACTGAACCAACAGGCAGTGATCGCAACGGACGACCTCCCTAGAGTCTACCGGGGCAAGAGTCGTAGCCATCGAGTTGTGGGAGTTGCCAGAGCCGGCAACTTATTCGGAACCGCCTTCTGGGGGAAAGGTTCCGAATGCACGCTAATCTGCGGTATCAGGCCTGTGCATGTCAAGGTTAAAATAAAGCAACCCCGCGAATTTCGCGGCTACGAGCCAAAGCAATACGGCAAGAGTCCGATGAAATCAGGCGAAAATCGTGATGGATCGCGAAGCAGCGTGATGTTTACTAATTGTATGCGCGTCTTCCGAAAGATGAGGGTCTGAGCGAATCGCCTGATTTTCTCAACTATTCAGACTGTCCTCAGAGCGAGGCCTTCGAAGACGAATCGCATCAGTTATACTTGGCCGATTTCGGTAGTGTGCCATGAGTGGTCAAAATCAGACAGTTCGTTTCGGCCCCTTCGAACTGGATATTCAGATCGGAGAGCTGCGTAAGAACAATACCCGCCTCAAGTTGCAAGGCCAGCCCATCCAAATCCTCGAAATGCTGCTGGCGAAGCCCGGAGAGCTGGTCACTCGCGGGGAGATCCAGCAGCGCCTCTGGTCCAGTGATACCTTCGTTGATTTCAATCTCAGCCTGAACACCGCGATCAAGAAGCTTCGTCAGGCGCTGGGGGACGAGGCCGATGCTCCGTGCTACGTTGAGACGCTCCCCAAGCGCGGGTACCGATTCATCGGCGAGGTTGAAAGGATGCCCGCTCCTCCCGACGATCTGGTGGGCCCGCGCGAACTGGCACGTACAACAGAGATTCATCGAACCAGGATCTGGGCCCTGATTGCCGTCGCTTTGTTGGCGATCGTCAGCGCGCTGATCTATTTACTCTTGCCGACCCCGCCGCCCAGGATTACCGGCACTCACCTTTTAACCAGGGACGCGTTCGTCGGCCTGCTGCCCTTGCCGCTAAGAAGGCCTTTGACGGACGGCAAGTCCGTCTACTTCCAGACGATCCGCTCGTCCACAATAATCACAAAGCGGATTCCGGTCACAGGCGGAGAAGCGTCCGAGATCCCAGCTGCTCCCGGCCTTCTGGCGGACATCTCAAGGGACGGATCTGCGCTCCTATTCAAGGAGCCGGTCGGTCCCCAGGCGAGCCAGTTTAATGTATGGACCCAACCGCTGCCAACGGGTTCGCCCCGGCTGATTGTTCGGGGCATATCGTATTCTGTTATCTGGGCTTTGGATGGCCGAGGTATTTTCTTCACCCGAAAAAACGACTCGGAACTCTATCGAGCCAACGCCGACGGAACCGACGAGCGACGTCTTGCCACCGCGAAGTACTTCTTTGGTCTCACCCTTTCTCCCGACGGGTCCCGCATCCGTTTTGGTCAGCCACAGGATTCCACGGTTAATTATCGGCTGTGGGAGATTGGTGTGGACGGGCGCAATCCTCACCAAATCCTTGAGCGCGAGCACGTTTTCCCCGGGACTTGGAGTCCGGACGGGAAGGTCTATTTCTTTAGTGCCTGGGACGGCGACCGATACGACCTGTGGGCCGTGCGTGACGGACGGAGTTGGTGGAGAAGTCACACCCCGGTTCCGGAGCGGCTGATGTCCGGCTACACGTCGTACGGGCCTCCAACGATAAGCAGAGACGGCACCGAGCTCTACGCCGCAGCAGAAGAACATCGGGGGGAATTGTCGATTTACGATCGCACATCGGACAGATTCGGTCCTTATCTCGGAGGAATTTCAGCTTGTTACGTGGATTTTTCCCCCGACGGCCAGTGGATGGCTTACGTTTCCTACCCCGAGGGATCACTGTGGCGCAGCAAGACCGACGGCACCCAGAAGATGCAACTTACCTTGCCGCCCACGGGCGTAATGAGTCCGCGCTGGTCTCCCGACGGAAAAATGATTGTGTTCACCGACGTCTCTCACGTCGGAAAGAGCCAGGTTGGCGAAACCAACTCAAGCCGAATCTACGCTGTCAGTGCGGATGGGGGTAGTCCGTCGCTATTGCTTGCCGGGGATCTCAGTGATCCGACCTGGTCTTCGGATGGCAATCGGATCGCATATGCGAGCGGCCCGCAAGGGGATTTATCTCAGGTGAGAATTTTCAATCTCCAAACCCGCGAATCTACCAAGGTACCGGCGTCGGACGGCTTGTGGAGCCCTCGTTGGTCGCCGGACGGCAGATACCTCGTTGCACTCGTGGGCGATGACACCTCGAAAATGGCGCTCTTTACTTTCGCGACCAATACGTGGCAGACACTCGCTTCCGGCACCGTGTTCGCATGGGACTCTTGGTCTCATGACAGCAGGTTTGTCTACGCGCAGGAGGGCGATTCCCTGATAAGGATCGAGGTCGCGAGCCACCAGAGGCAGCAACTCGCAGCCTTGCATGGCTTGAAGGTACTGGCCTACAGTCTTGATCAATTCTCCCAAGGATGGTTTGGTCTATCACCGGATGATAAGCCGATTACAACCCGCGACACGGGCATCGAAGGAATCTACGCTCTCGACCTGGAATACAAATAGCGCGAGCAAAAAAGCGAAGCCCGGATTTCTCCGGGCTTCATCCACGTTCGCTCGCGACACCGGCTACTTGTTGGGCTGCTGCCCCTTTGCCACCAGGGTCGTTTGCAGCTGATGCCCTTCTCGCGCGTAGCGCAGTTCAGATGCCGGGGCGAACAACTCATGGCCCACGTTTACATCATCGATCCAAACTTGCGACAGGAAGTAGTGGTTGCCATAGCTGTGGAAGATGAGTCTGGGACGCAAATCCTGATTTGGTCCACCGCCGGTGTAGGTGGTCATCACTGCGGCAGTCCCGCGCCCGTCCAGCCGTTCTAGCTGTAACATTCCCGGTTTCATGACGGTTACCTTGTATTCTCCAGCAGCAAGGGTGTGGTTCCCGACGGCGAACTCGAAGGGAACCTGTACCCGGAAGCTGGCCGACTGTGCAAAGGCCGGGGTGAGAAGGACGAACAAAGCCAACAGGGCAGAGATCGTGAGTCTTGCATTTTTCATAACTACCTCCAGGAGCTGTGCTCCGTGAAATTTGTTGTCCCGACTCTGCTTCGATCCGCCAAAACCTACAATGCACGCGGCCTGATTCCTAAATGCATTTCTAAACAAGGAAGTGATTCGCGAGTTAGTCCGAGGTGAGAGTCAAGCTAAATGCCTGAAAAGGCAGGAGAAATTGCGCCCGAGGATGTTGCAATCTGGCTTTCGCTACTCGTTGCCGACAATCTTTTTTGCAGCTTCGCGCCAGTCAAATGATCGCAATAAGGGCCCATCTTCGATTTACAGCAGTTGCAAAATCGCGATAACACTCATCAGGAACGAGATCCTCGAAAGGCGCAATCCGAAAGCCTGCGCAAACGCGACTCTCAGCCGAAGGAGCCCCTTAGTCGTCGGGGCGAGCTGAAATTGAATAGGGATGCCACGGACTGACTGCGCGTCAGGATTTACCCGTTCTCATAGCCAAACTTACCAACAATTCCGGCCACTTCAAACTGGTCGCCGCTCTTGAGCTCCTGTTGGCTCTGTGTGAACTCGGCGTTGTTGACTTTAATACGGATGTTCTTTGCCGCCCGCACAAGGAAATATCCTTCTTCCCGCTGGTGAATCGAGGCGGCGACGCGAGGAGCAAACCATCGCTTCAGCCGAATGCTGGCCATCTTCGATTTGCCAATCGCGCTGAGCTTGCTCGAAAGAACGTACCGCTGCCGGTTGGTTCGGCCGGCGACGATGGTGACCACTCCAATTTGTCGCGCTTTCACCGCCGTCGAGTCGCAGGCCGGTACCAGCGCGATGCCCGACGGCCCCACAGGCGCAGCACCAGCGGCCATCTTAGCCATTTTGGCCATCATTTCTTTGAGCCTGCCGGCATCCAGCACCATGGTAGCTTCCAGCTGCGGGGGCGCAGCTTTTTCTACGTGAGCCTGCCAAACCGTGGTGCGATCGTGGGTCGCGGACGTAGACGACACATCGCGCTTTCCCGTCCTGCTGTGAAACTCAATTCGGTGCTTGCCGATTACGATGACATCCCCATCGCTAAGCGCTGCCCTCGAAACGCGGCGATCGTTGAGGTAGGTGGCGTTGAAGCTTTCGTTGTCCTCAAGAACATAGTGATTGTTTTCCCAGAAGATCCGGGCATGGTGGCCGGAGACAATAGGATTGTCGATCCGAAGCAGGTTGTCTGGCTGGCGGCCGATCGTCACCACGCCCCCAGTCAAGGCCACTTCCTGTAAGACTTTATCGTGGAACTGGAGAGACAACTTTGCCGTCTTATCCTGCCAGCGCCAGGTTTCCTGCGGCAGATCTTGTGCTATCGGGGCGAGGTTCTGTGTCATTAACAGCTCCAGAAAAAAACGTTTCAGCGAACGTTCTTTCAGAAGCAATCCTGGGTCCAGGAAGGAGACTTTGTAAGTGACTAATTCCAGACACTGATGAGAATAATTCAGCGCGCAACTGGGACGGGATGTCCCGTGCCTCGCGGCTAGAGGACAAATTGTCCCGTTTGCGTACTATCATGAATGATCAGGCGAAAATCATGGTTGATCGTGGAGCGGCGTGGTGAGTACTCTGCGCAACTAGTGGAGAATCGGGGTAGCCGAGGCCGCTACGCACTTCCACGACTCCCCATCGTGAATCCAGGTGTCGACGAAGCGATTTCGTCGTGCGAACGCTTTCCCCTTTTCAATGCCGCTTTCACGAAAAACACCGGTCGCGATGGCGACGTTGCCAAAGATACGCACGCTAATTGATTCCGGGTCGGTTTGTTGATTCGCAGAAGGCTTCGCCTTATCGATCTCTGTCAGAAATCCAGCTTTTGATTCCAGGCTGCCGTCGTCGTTGACCAACACTATGGAATCATGAAGCATGCCACCCAATGCCTTACCATCGCGAGACTTAAAGGCTTGGTTCCATGCCTTCTCCATGGCAATGACCCTGGATTCGCCGTTGCTGTCATCTTGAGACGCCACGGGTATTGCCATGGCGCCGGCTAGGGCAAGCACACAAAACATCTTCATCTTGTACCGCCTCGCAGGCTTGCTATTGGCCACAAACACAAGACTAGAGGCAAACCGCTAACATAGCGATGTACGAAGGTACAGTACGCAATGATAGCGGTACTAAGATTGTCAGGGGAAAATCGCGATTGGAAGTCCCTGAGCTGTTCAGTCAATCGGTTCGCCATCACACTCACTGGGCGGCGAGGTTCTTAAAAGACCGCCGCCCATACACTGGCAACCCGGATTCAAGTTAGCATGGGTAAAGATGAACGAAATCCACCACAGAGAAGCAGCATGGCAACTCCTAACTGAGTTCACGCAATCCGAAAGCCTGCGCAAACATGCTCTCGCCGTAGAAGCCTGCATGCGCGCCTGCGCCCGAAAATTCGTGACAAGTTCGCTAGACGAAGAAAACCTCTGGGGCATCGTCGGCCTCATCCACGACTTCGACTACGACCGCTGGCCCAGCCTCGAAGACCATCCCTACAAAGGCAACGCAATTCTCAAAGAACGCGGATGGCCCGAGATAATCAGCCGCGCTGTGATGTCGCACGCCGAATACACCGGCGTCACCCGCGACAGCATGATGGAAAAAGCCCTCTTCGCCTGCGACGAACTGGCCGGCTTCATCACCGCCGTCGCCCTAATTAAGCCCAGCAAGTCGCTGGCGGAGGTCGACGTCAAGTCGGTACGAAAAAGAATGAAAGACAAAGCCTTCGCCCGCAAAGTAAATCGCGACGACATCATTAACGGCGCAGCCGCCCTGGACGTGGACCTGGATGAACACATCGCCCTATGCATCGAAGCGATGAAGGCCATCGCGCCCGAATTAGGCTTGGACGGAAGCGCCGCCAAGCCAGAGTAATTGAGCTCTCACCAGCCCTTGTCTTCTATTCGTCCCGCAAACACCTGCATTCGTCCCAGCCCCGTCCCGAACTCCTCGGTTAGATCGTATATTCCATTGTCCAACTGACTGCATCGTGCCGCGTAGCGTCGGTTCGTGGGCGCCCCAGGCAAGCCGAAGAATTTAAGGAGACAATTCAATGCCGTCGAATAAGACTGTGCGTCTTGTGTTAGCTGTAGCTTTGATTCTCATCTCCGCAGTGTGGAGCGCGTGCAACAAAACCACAGTGACGGAAGTCTCCGCTTCCGCCTCCAACGCGCAAATCCCCATCACGACAAAGTCAGACGACGCCCGAAAAGAATTTCTCCAGGGGCGCGATCTTTCCGAGCGGCTTCTCGGCCAGGACTCCCTCCAGCATTTTGATAAAGCCCTGGCGCTTGACCCGGACTTTGCCACCGCGGAATTGGCGCGGGCCAACAACTCTCCCACCACAAAGGAATTCTTTCAGCACATGCAGAATGCCGTGAACCTGGCAAACCGCGCTTCAGAAGGCGAGAAGCTTGTCATCCTCGCCAACCAGGCCGGCGCCAATGGCAACACGGTTCAACAGAAAGATTATCTGGATAAGCTGATCACAGCGTATCCCAACGACGAGCGTGCTCAGTTCGCACTGGCTAACTATTACTTCGGACAGCAGGAAATCGATCAGGCGGTTGCGCATTATAAGAAATGCACCGAACTCGCTCCCAGCTATTCGCCCGCCTACAACGTTCTCGGTTATGCATATCGGCAACAAGGCAATTATGCTGACGCCGAGCAGGCATTCAAAAAATACATCGAACTAATTCCGAACGATCCGAATCCATACGACTCTTATGCCGAATTGTTGCTCAAAGAAGGGAAATTCGACGATTCGATCGCGCAATACCGCAAGGCTCTTTCCATCGATCCGCACTTTGCCTCGTCGCGCTTCGGCATTTCGGCGGACCTGATGTACTCGGGCAAAAGCGATGAAGCCAACACCGAGTTGCAAGGAATGGCCGATCAGGCCCGCAACGATGGCGAACTCCGGACGGCATTATTTGGGATGGCCGTGGTGGCGGCGGACAGCGGCAAACTCGACAAAGCGATTCAGGCGATGGACAAGGAATATGCTGTTGCGGAAAAGAAAAATGATGTGGCCAGCATGGCCGCCGACCTTCAGGCGAAGGGAATTATTCTTGCCGAGATGCCGAAATATAACGAAGCGAAGCAAACCTTCGACCACTCGTTCCAGATGATCCAGGCGTCTAATCTATCGCAAGAAATCAAAGACAATTCGGCGGTCCTGCATCACTTCAATCTGGCTGGGCTGGCTATCGCACAAAAAGACTTTGCTGCCGCCAAACTCCACGCGGAGGAGTTCCGTCAAGGTATCGCAAAATCGAACAACCATGCGCAAGAAAAGCAATCTCACGAACTGGCAGGCCGAATCGCTCTGGCACAAAAAGATTACGACGCGGCGATCACCGAACTTGCCCAGGCCAACGATCAAGACCCGCGCAATCTCTATCGCCTGGCCGAGGCTTATCAAGGCAAACGCGACAATGCCAAAGCTGCGGAGTTCCGGACCAAGGCCGCCGATTTCAATTCTCTGCCAGCGTTGAACTACGCTTTCGTTCGCGCGAAGACCAGAAAGGCTGAAGCAGGGAAGGAAGGTTTGTAAATCACGCTGGATAGACATCTGGGGACAGTCGCTCTTTTCTGATTTGAGCTCCTCCCTGGCGGCGCCGAATTTTTGTCCCGAGCGAAGTTAGAGAGTGGTGAAACGACCTATCGCAAAGCCTCGGCTACTTTCCCGCTCGCAATCAGTTCCGCCAGCCGCGCGAAGTCTTTGTACATCACGCGATCCTGTTCCATGGTCGCGCACACCGCGCGAATAGCCGCATGCGCTGCCTGCCCGCGCTTCGAAGTTTTCAGCGGCTTCTCGGCAAGAAGATAGAAGTCGATGGCTTGTGCCGCTGCCATGGCTTCAATCGCCATCACGTTGCGACTGTTTTCTACCACACGCTTCAGCTTAATTGCCGCCGTCATGCCCATGGAAACGTAGTCTTCTTTGTTGCCCGACGTCGTGATGGAATCCACCGACGCCGGATGCGCCAGGACTTTGTTCTCGCTTACCAGCGCGGCGGCGGTGACCTGCGCCATCATGAAACCAGAATTCAATCCCGCAGCGGGCGCGAGAAACGGCGGCAATCCTTCGCTGAGCGAAGGATTCACGAGCCGTTCGATGCGCCGCTCGCTGATCCCGGCTAGCGCACTGAGTGCAATGGCAAGGAAGTCGAGCGCGAACGCGATCGGCTCGCCATGAAAATTCCCTCCGGAAATTACATCACCTTCAATCTTTTTGGGATCGCCAATAAACACCAGTGGATTATCCACCGCGGAGTTTGCTTCCGTCTCGAAAATCTGACGGCAGTGAGCGAGCGTGTCACGCACGGCGCCATGCACCTGCGGAATGCAGCGCAGCGAATAAGCGTCTTGCACACGCCCGCACGCGCGATGCGACTCGCGAATCTGGCTGCCCTCGAGCATTTTGCGCAAATTCGCCGCGGTCTTGATTTGCCCGCTGTGCGGACGAGCTTTGTGAATGCGCTCATCGAATGCCGTATCGGTGCCCTGCAATGCGTCGCAAGCCAAACCGCCAATTACGTCCGCTGAGTCCACCATCGTTTCCGCTGCGAGCAGCGCAAGCGTGCCCACCGCCAGCATCGCCTGCGTGCCGTTGATCAGTGACACAGCTTCCTTCGCTTCGAGCATCAGCGGCTTGATCTGCGCCTGCTTCAGCGCGCCAGCGCTGTCAACGCGCTGGCCGTTCTGATCTAAACATTCTCCTTCGCCAATCAGCGCCAGAGCCAGATGAGCCAGCGGCGCAAGATCTCCGCTCGCGCCCACGCTACCCTGCGACGGAACATAGGGCGTCACGCCGCGGTTGAGCATTTCACAGATCGTGTCGATCACAACCGCGCGCACGCCCGAGTGACCCTTTGACAGCGAGTTAACGCGGAGCAGCATCATGGCGCGGACTTCAATGGCTGCCAGCGGTTCGCCTACACCTACGGCATGTGAGCGCACCAGATTCACTTGCAGTTCGCGAATTTGATCTCCGGCGATGCGCACGTCGCTGAGTTTGCCCACGCCGGTGGTGATGGCATAAGCAAGCTGGTTGTTCGCAACCAGCGCGTCGACCACGGCGCGCGCGCGATCAACCGTCTGGCGCGCATCGGCCGCCAGAAGAACCGCGCGCCGTTCCGCCGCGACTTCGCGCACCGCTTCCAGAGTCAGATCGTTACCGCTGATGTGAAGAGCGTTCATTTGAGTTGAAGGTTCAAGATCTCGAGGTTTCAGAGTTTCAAAGACTGGGCATCAAGGTCCTGAATATCGATTAGCACGCCACCTTGAAACAATGAAACAATAAAACAATGAAATCTTACTTTGCTGCTTCGCGAAACACTTTCAAATATTTTTCTGGCAAGGCCGCAACCTTCATCTGCGCGTCGGTGACGATGTGCGTCGTCTCGCCTTCCGCCAGCAGCGCGGCGTTTTCTGCACGAACCAATTCGTAGCTGAACACGACCACCGACTCGCGTACGCTTTTCAGCCGTGTGCGTACGATCACTTCTTCGTCGTAATACACCGGCGCGCGATAACGGCATTTCACCTCGGCCACAGCGATAAACCTTCCATCGTCGCGTTCCAGGTCACGGTAAGAAAATCCCAGCTCACGCATGAATTCGACCCGCCCGACTTCAAACCAGATCAGATGATTCGAGTGATACACCACGCCCATCTGATCGGTCTCGGCATAGCGCACGCGTAGGCGGGCTTCGTTGACGCGATGGTTGCCGGGTGTACTCACTTGCCGCTCCACACCGGCTTGCGCTTTTCCAGAAACGAAGAAATGCCCTCGCGAAAATCTGCCGTCGTGCGGATTGCCGCATTCTCTCGTACTGCCGCTTCGATCTGTGTGTCCAGTTCGTCGCGTGCGTGATCGGTGAGCAGTTGCTTGGTCGCTCGCAACGATGCGGGACTATTTTCCATCAGCACCGCAGCCAGTTCGCGAGCTCGCGACATCAGTTTATCTGGAGCGACAATCTCATTAACAAGCCCCATCCGCGCCGCTTCCTCCGCTCCAATGATCCTTCCCGTCAGCAACAAATCGCGGGCGTGCTTCTCGCCCACCTGCCGAAGAAGAAACGTGGAAACGATAGCCGGTACAAATCCGATGCGGACTTCGGTGTATCCAAACTTGGCTTCCGGCACTGCCAGCGTGAAGTCGCACAGCAAAGCGAGCCCGGTGCCTCCGGCGATGGCCGCTCCGTTCACCGCTGCGATGGTTACTTTTGGAAACTCATATAGAGTACGGAACAGGCGAACCATGGTTTCGGAATCTTGCAGGTTCTGCTCGGGCGATCGGCCAATGAGTGATTTAAGATTTTCGAGGTCCATGCCGGACGAGAAGGCCTTGCCCGCGCCGGTGAGGATCACGACGATCGCATCCGATTTCGCCACTTCGTCCAATGCGTGCAGTAGTTCGTCGATTAGTTCAAAGCTAATGGCATTGCGTTTGTCGGGACGATTCAGCGTAATGGTCGCGATGCCGTTGTCCTGTGCCAGTTGGAGTGCTTTATATTCCATATTTAAAAGGGCCACGGATCTCACGGATCAATCCTGATCATTAAAAATCCACCGAGATGGATCCGGAAACTGCGCACGTTCGTGACAAATTAATCCGCTGCTGCGCTGCTCGTGTATCTAGCTCCAATTTCCGCGCTAGCCCGCAACAGCCCATCCAGCGGTTTGAGCGCCGGCAATTCCGCGCCGCGTTGCTTCAGCGCTTCAATCACTTTCTCCGTGGGAATGTTACCCACCAAAGCATCTTGCGCGAATGGACATCCTCCCAGTCCTCCTAAAGCCGAGTCGAACCGTCTGCATCCGGCGTCATAAGCAGCCAGAATCTTCTCCGCGGCCTGATCGGGACGGCTATGCAGGTGAACGCCGATTTCCAGGTAATCGTACTTGGCCATCACCGCGCTCACCAGTTCGCCGATCTGCTGAGCGCTGGCCGCGCCCACGGTGTCAGCGAGAGAAATCACGCGGAGGTTTTCGATTTCCATCAGCGCGATGGCTTCAATCACTTCGTCCGCGTTCCACAAGTCGCCATAAGGATTGCCAAAAGCCATAGAAATATAAATCGCTACTTCAAGGCCGGCATCGTCGGCTTTTTTCTGAATTTTTTCCAGTACATCAAGCGCGTCTTCTGGCGATTGATTTTGATTCTTTCGAAGGAAAGTTTCAGAAATCGAATAGGGAAATCCCAAGGTTTGCACGCCTTGCGTCTCAATGGCCCGCTGCGCGCCCTTCTCGTTGACCACAATGCCGATAAGTTCGACATCGTCGGGCGGATCGAGTTCTTTCAGCACATCCTCGGAATCCGCCATCTGCGGCACAGCCTTCGGCGAAACGAACGAGACGGCATCGATGTGCTTGAATCCTACGCTGATCAAAGCTTTCAAATAGTCGGCTTTCAAGTCAGTGGGAATCTGCCCCTTCAGCCCTTGCCAGGCATCGCGCGGACATTCGATCAGTTTGACGGAATCAGCCATAGAAAATTTGCCCGGCCGCGGATTCACACGGATTTCCACGGATCAAACTTCATTCTTGTTCTTTGATCCGTGCTCCTCCGCGCGAATCCGTGGCGAAGAGTTCACGTTTGCAGCACTCCGACTTTGAACTCCGCCACGTCGGGGTTCAGTGCGGCCGCCTCCAGCGCTTGCGTGATTGCATCTCGGGTTTCGATAGGATCGATGATTTTGTCGATCCACAGCCGCGCCGCGCCGTAGCGCGGATCCGTCTGTTCGTCATAGGTCCGCTTCACGGAATCGTATAGCTCTTTTCTTTCTTCGTCGCTTAGCTTCTTTCCGCCGCGTTCCAGTTGCTTCACTTTAATTTCTACCAGCGTTCCTGCGGCCGAATCGCCGCTCATTACCGCGTAGCGCGCCGTCGGCCACGCGAAAACAAAGCGCGGGTCGTAAGCTTTGCCGCACATCGCATAATGTCCAGCGCCAAACGATCCTCCCACAATCACCGTGATCTTCGGCACCACGGAGTTCGAAACTGCATTCACCATTTTCGCACCAGCTTTGATGATGCCGCTCCATTCGGCGTCGCGGCCAACCATGAATCCGTTCACGTCGTGAAAAAAAACCAGGGGAATCAGATTCTGATTGCAATCCATTATGAAGCGCGCCGCCTTTTCGGCCGACTCCGTGTAAATGACCCCGCCGAATTCCGTGCGCTTGTGACCCTCGTGGTCGGTGGCCTGCGCGTGCAACTTCTGATTGGCCACAATTCCGACGGCGAAGCCGCCAATACGCCCGTAGCCGCAGAGCAGCGTCTTTCCATATTCGGGTTTGTACTCATCGAAGCGGCTGCCGTCGAGCACGCGCGCCAGAATTTCCTTCATGTCATAAGGCCGCGCCGGCGATGAATCATAGATGCCATAAATCTCTTCCGCATTCAGCGCGGGCCCCACCGGCTTCTTGCGATCCCAGGGAGATTGCCGCCGGTATCCCCATCGCTCAATGATCGACTGGATCCGGGCGATGCAGGCTTCGTCCGTCGCTTCGCGGAAATCGACCGTCCCGCTGATAGCGGAATGCATGGCCGCGCCGCCCAGTTCCTCCGCGGAAACTTTCTGGCCGATGGCCGCCTGCACCAAGGCCGGACCGGCGAGAAACAAACCGCTGCCATCGGTCATTAAAACGTGGTCGCACATCACCGGCAAATATCCTCCGCCGGCAACGCACATGCCCATGATCGCGGCGATCTGTGGAATTCCCATCGCCGACATGACTGCGTTGTTGCGGAAGACACGTCCGAAGTCGTCGGTGTCGGGGAAAACATCTTCTTGCAGCGGAAGAAATACGCCCGCGGAGTCGACCAGATAAATTGTCGGAATGCGATTCTCGATGGCGATATTTTGCGCCCGAATGACCTTCTTCGCCGTCATCGGGAAAAACGCTCCGGCCTTTACTGTGGCGTCGTTGGCGATGATCATCGCCATGCGTGAGTGAATGCGAGCCAGTCCTGTAATCACGCCTGCGGCCGGCGCTCCGCCCCACTCCTCGTACATGCCGTACGCAGCGTAAAGGCCGAGTTCAAAAAAAGTGCCGGGATCGGCCAACTTTTCGATGCGCTCCCGCGCCGTGAGCCGATTCTTGCCATGTTGATTTTCCACTGCCTTGGCCCCGCCGCCTTCGCAGATTTTTTCTCCCTCGTTTCGCACTTGCGACATCAGATCCGCGAGGAAGCGCATGTTGGCCTCAAAACGCGCGGAAGTCGGGTCCACTCGCGTGGCCAACACGTTTGCCGGAGGAGTCGAAGCCGACATGGGAGGATCGCTACGATCGGGCATGGATTTAAGTAGCGGACTGTTTACGGTATACCAGCCGAGCGGAGACGCGCAAACCGGCGCGCGAAGAATTCAGTCGCGCAAGCCGGCACGAATACATTCGGCGGCGGCAGCGACCGGATCTTCTGCGATGCGATCCACCAAGCCGATAAGCAGTGCTTCCTCTGCGTAGAGTTTTTCTGCAGCGACGAGCAACTGCATAGCCCGCGCTTTGCCGATCAGCCTCGGCAGCCGTTGAGTTCCGCCCCAACCCGTGATCAATCCCAAGGCGGCGCCGCGATGTCCGAAGACGGCATTCGGTGCGCCGATGCGCCGATGACAGGCCAGTGCCAAGTCCAACCCTCCACCCATGCAATATCCGGAGATGGCGGCGATTACCGGAGCGGGGAACTGTTCGATCGCGAGCATGAGGGATTGTCCGATCTTAGAGAATTCATAAGCGGCGACCCCGTCGAGGGATGCAATCTCTTCCAGATCCGCCCCGACAGAAAAGAATTTGGAGTTTCCGGCGATCACTAATGGCTTTCCCCGCTGGGTCAAGTCTTGCAGTGCGTCAGTCAGTTCAAGCACGCTGGCCCGGGTCAGGCGGTTCATTCCATCGGCGGACTGAAGGCGAAGGACGCAGATTTGGTCCACGCTATTGGCCTGCACCGAAAAGAATGGAGAAACCATTTTGGGAGAACAACGCCGAACCGGGCCGGATGCTTAACACGTATATGCGAGTCTTGGCAGTACCTCAGTAACCCGATGCTCGCAGGGTGATTTGCCGAAAGTCAAACAGGGATATTTACGCAGTTTGATAGTAGTGGCAACAAAAACAGGGGGATTTGTGCGATTCGGGGTGCTGAGCAGGAGCTGCGTCTATAGCATGGCAATTGCGCTGGGGACTTTGCCGTGTGTGGTTTGGGCGCAAGACGCCAGCCCCAGTGACCAGGAAACTATCACCCAACTGGTGCAACAGATCAAGCAGTTGCAGCAACAAGATCGTGACCTGCAGGAGCGGATCGAGATTCTCGAGGGCAAGCAACAGCAACCCTCGCCTGTGGCCGCGGACAATCCAGCCTCATCGTCCATACCGGCGTCCACACCGCAACCTCCAGAACAAATTCCGCCACCTCAGCCGCCAGCCGATTGGCATGAAGTACGCGGCATCCAGTGGCGCGGTTTCGGAGAAGCTGACTACAAGGTCCTCAATCAGCGCGAAGAGGAAACGGCAGACTACGGGTTTGTCCCCGGCTCGGCGGGCAACTTCTACACCGGCGATTTTGGTCTGTTTCTAACTTCCAGGCTTACTAACAAAGCCAGCGTGCTCTCCGAGATTGTGTTCGAGGAAGGCGACGCGCAGAGCTACAAGGTGAACCTGCGGCGAATGCTGCTCAAGTACGATTATAACGACCAACCTAAAGATGTCCTTTGGCCGCTACCAAACCAACATCGGATATTACAACTGGGCGTTTCGCAGCGCCGCCTGGCTGCAAACCACCGCCGATCGGCCACTGGTCATGGAATACGCCAGCAACGGCGGTTTACTGCCCACTCAGGCCATTGGCGTTTCCGTGACCGGAGAGATTCCGTCGGGGAAGCTGGGGCTGAACTATGTAGCCGAATACGGATCCTCTGACACCATTCGGCCGGACATCAACGGCGACGGTTTGCTGACAGACGAGAACAACGGCAATCAAACGAATCTGGGCCTTTTTGCGCGGCCTGAAAAGTTGCGCGGACTGCAAATCGGCGCCTCCTACGACCACGATCAGATCAGCAATAATGTCCTAAATGCCTCTACCCGTGCTCAGGTTCCTCTGCCGCCGGGCAGTCCGGGGCCTTCTGCGAGATATAACCAGACGATCGTCAATGCCTATGCGGTCTACGACGCACATGGCATTGAATTTCTGAATGAGGGATTTCTGATCCGTCACGCTCTGATCGGTGGCCCTCTTCGCTTCGATACTCCTGTCTTCTATTCGCAATTCTCCCGGCAGTTCGGGCCAGTGCGGCCGTTTTTCCGCTATCAGTATGCGAATGCCAGCGCTACCAACTGGATCTTCGACGATGTTGGCCTGCGCTTCGGGCCTTCCTTCGGCGCTCGCTACGATGTGAACGACTACGTCGCTTTTAAGGTCCAGTTAGATAATACCGTCCGTCGAGGCCTGCCGGACCTGAACGGCCTGCACTTGCAACTGGCTTTTGCTTTTTGAGGCTGAGACCAAGCATGAGCGTGAAATCATTCGTCGCCCTGTGGCTCGTTTGTCTGGCGGGCATGGCTTTGATTCCTCGATGCTTCGCTCAGGCCGGGGACATCGCGGTGGTTGTGAATCCTAACAGTACGGTAGCTAACGTCAGCCTCGCCGATTTGCACAAGATGTTTAGCGGAGAAAAACAGACCTGGCCCGGTGGTGTTCCCATCAAGCTCATCGTCCGTGCTGCAGGTTGCCGCGAACGGCTCGTCCTGCTCAAGCTAGTAGGAATGTCGGAGAATGAATATAAGCGGTACTGGGCCGCCCAGGTGCTTCGGGGCGAAGCCGAAGCCGAGCCATTTACTGTTCCGTCTTTTGGCATGGCAAAAGAGGCAGTAAAGGCATTTCCCGGCGCCGTCACACTGGTGGATGCCCAAGACGTCAAGCCGGGAATGAAGGTCATCAAGCTGGATGGCCTATTGCCGGGAGCCTCCGGCTATCCGCTTCACTGAGAAACGCGAGTTCATGATTTCTTTTCTATCCACTGCGCCAGGCGGCAGCCGTCCTCTTCTAACAAGAAAGTTCCCACGCCAAAACATTCGCCGAAGATGCGGTGCGACTCGGGATCGCGCGCCGCTCGCGAAATCCACTGCCGTCCTACTTGATATTGCGAAGCCGTGAACCACTTTTGTGGCAACACCTCAACCAAGCCGGCCTGCAAGTACACGGCAAACAAAGCAAACGCGGGATCATCGTTCGACAACGCCTTATAGCTCGTCGGGACAATCAGTTCATCGACTGTGGCCAGTTGCTGCGGAACCGTGATCTTGTGAGTGCCCGGTTCGAGGTTCAGGGGGACTTCAAAATCGGCGACGGGCGGAGTCGTGGAATAAATGCGATCGGCGGATTGCTTGAACCAGCCTGCGACCTCTCCGAGTTCAAACGCCTTTAGCTGCTCCGGATCGAAACAAGTCAAGCGAATGCTGCGGCCTTCCGGACACCACACTCCGAGGAAATGCGGCGACACAAGAAATGGCCGGCAGAAAGTGTTAAGCGCCAGACGCGGCTTGTCCGGTTCCTGCGCAAGCGCCAGTGTCACCAAATATCCAAGAGGACCCTCACTGCCGTGGTGCGTCCATGTGAAGCGCTGTCCACCAAAGGAACGGAATGCAGGGAAAGTCTCCCAATACCACGGCGCAGGACCGATGACCTTTCGCAGTTGTTGCTGAAGGCCGGCGAAGTGGGGAGCGGACATGTTCGGAGTGGTCACAGATATTGAGAACAAAGAGACGGAAGCGGTTCCGTTAAATGAGAATTCGTTCGGAAAAACAGAAACCTTAACCTCCGGCTGGGACTCCCGGACTCTTCACATTCGCCCGTATGAATTTCACGATTTCATCCATGGATGTCCCCGGCTGAAAGATCGCCGCGACACCGGCCTTTTTAAGGCCATCAATATCCTGATCGGGAATAATACCGCCGACCAGCAGGATGACGTCATCCATTTTGTTCTGCTTGAGCAGAGCCGTAACCCGCGGAACGATGGCGTTGTGCGCGCCGGAGAGAATCGAAAGCCCAATCACCTGCACATCTTCCTGCAGCGCCGCGCTGACAATCATCTCAGGCGTCTGCCGTAGCCCGGTATAAATCACTTCCATGCCGGCGTCTCGAAGAGCACGGGCAATCACTTTGGCGCCGCGGTCGTGACCGTCAAGCCCAGGCTTGGCGACGAGCACACGAATTTTGAAATCAGGCATCACGATCATTTAATCACACAGGCATGTTTTCCGGTTAAATGGTAATACCAGCAAGCCACGCTGCGGTAGGGTTCCCAATGCTTGGCGATCTTTTCCATCTGCTCCGGACTTGGCAGCTTGATCTTTCGCGGGCGAGCTTTCTTGGCCCCAGCCTTTCCCTTCTTCAACGCTGCCACAGCCTTTCCCTGCTGTTTGTCCAGATAGTGTTTGAAAATTGCCATGCGCACGCCGAAGTCGCCTGTGGGCAGCACATTCTCGCGCTTAAGACTAAACATCAGAAACATTTGCGCGGTCCATACGCCTATACCTTTTACTTGCGTGAGGTGTTCAATGATCTCCGCGTCGGCCAAGTCGGGCAAACGAACAAAGTCGAGCGATCCCGCAGCGGTCTTTTCGGCCAGATCTTTCAGGTATGCCGATTTCTGCTTCGAGAGCCCCACACTTCTCAGCTGTTCGTTGGATAGCTTCAAAATCCCCGCTGGGGTCAGCGGTTCGCCCGCCAGCGCCGCAAAGCGGTTGAAAATAGTTACGGCCGCCTTGCCATTGAGTTGCTGATAGACGATGGCTTCCGCCAAATTGTGAAACTCCGGTAAGCCAAACTCCATGCGGCACGGCCCGATACGCTCGATGATGGCGCGCATGATTGGATCGGCTTTTTTGAGATGATTGACGGCCTTTCGCATGCCTCATAGAGTTACCACAAAATAATCCTGTACATGAATAACAAACGAACATGCGGCGGATCATCGATTGCTTACTTCCGTCCGCAGCAGCCAAGGGGCAGGATGAATCCTGGCTTGCTCCGATGCGGCTTAAGAGAATGGCTTAATATCGCTTGTTGATCAGGTCCATCACTTTTCTGCGGAAAGCTGGAACCCGATCTTCCGTCGGGGTGATTGCTTAATCTTCATCAGCTCTTTGATGGCCTGAAACAAGTCGACAAGAGTTTCATCAGTACCGTCCATTCTTTTTTCCAATTCGTCGATTTTGGCCGCGAGTCGGCGATTCGTCGCCAACATCTCACGCAAGCGGACGAACGCCCGCACTACAAACACACTCATGGCAACCGCTATTTTGGAGCTAAGCACAGTCGCAGCCATGATAGCTCCATGCTCGGTGAACGCGTACGGCCGATATCGGCGCCCGCCGCTGCCCGTTTTTGAGGTTGCAATTTGCAACCTCAAAAACTGATGCTCTTGCGCCGTGAGTTGAAACATGAAGTCGGATGGGAACCGTTCCTGGTTCCGCGTAACTTGTTGGTTGAGCCGCTTCACCGTCACGCCGTAAATCTCAGCGAGGTGTATGTCGAGAATGACTCTCTGGTGTCGCAAAAAAAGTATTCGGGATTCCACGGCAAAAGGGAGAGCTCTGCCGCTGCGCGATTTTGCTGTCTCTCTGTTTTTCATTCTGAGGTCACAATTTATGTCCTCAAAATGATAGTCCGCCGTCGCCGCAAAAATTGCGCCGACAATGCAAATCAACCTAGCCTCTCTTCCCGTTTCAGGCCAATGCTGGGAAACTCGCTATTTTGCCTATAACGTATGTTACTTCTACGTCACGCTGACTTCCGTGTAAGTCCCGTACACCTGCCGCAAAGCTTCCGAGATCTCGCCCACAGTGGCATACGCGCGAACCGCGTCCACGATATACGGCATTGTATTGGCGGATGAAACGTTTGCAACGTTTCCCGCCTTCGGTTCTTGCGCTGCTGATTTTTTCAATGCATCTAGAGTTCGGTGCACATCGTCGTTCGACCGCCGTGCCCGCAGCGCTTTCAGTTTCGCCGCCTGCTGCTTCGCCACGCTTTCATCGATGTAGAGAATATGCGGCGATTCTTCCTCGATGGTGAAATCATTCACGCCGACCGTGATTTTTTCTCGAGCCTCAGCCGCACGCTGATACTGATACGAGGCTTCTGCGATTTCTTTCTGCGGATATCCGTGCTCGATGGCCTTCACCATGCCGCCCATGGTGTCGAGTTTGGCGAAGTAATCGAACGCGCCGTTCTCCATTTGGAGAGTCAAGTTTTCCAGGAAGTATGATCCGCCCAAGGGATCGACCGTTTGCGTTACTCCCGATTCGTAAGCAATGATTTGTTGCGTGCGCAGTGCAATGCGCGCGGCTTCTTCCGTGGGCAGCGCCAAAGCCTCGTCGTATGAATCGGTGTGTAGCGACTGAGTCCCGCCGAGCACCGCTGCCAACGCCTGCAGGGCCACGCGCGCTATGTTGTTTCTGGGTTGCTGCGCCGGCAAGGAAACACCGGCAGTCTGCGTATGAAAGCGCATCAGCCAGGTGCGCTGGTTCTTGGCGCCAAAACGGTCTTTCATCACGCGATACCAGATTTTGCGCGCTGCGCGATATTTGGCGATTTCTTCGAAAAAGTCGTTGTGCGCATTAAAGAAGAAACTGAGTCGCGGACCAAAGTCATCTACGTCAAGACCACGCCGCTGTGCCCACTCTACATACTCAACGCCGTCATACAGCGTGAACGCCAATTCCTGCAAGGCGGTTGAGCCGGCTTCGCGAATGTGGTATCCGCTGATTGAAATCGTGTTGAAGCGCGGCGTGAACTTTGAGCCGAACTCGAAGGTGTCAATCACCAGCCGCATCGAAGGCGCGGGAGGATAGATATATTCCTTCTGCGCAATGTATTCCTTAAGAATGTCGTTTTGAATCGTGCCCGAAATTTTCTTCCAGTCCGCGCCTTGTTTTTCCGCAACTACCAGATACATGGCCCACAAGACTGAGGCCGGCGAATTGATGGTCATCGACACCGTGGTCTTTTCCAGGTCGATCCCGCCGAAGAGAATTTCCATGTCCTCCAGCGAATCAATCGCCACGCCGCACTTACCAACTTCGCCTTCGCTTGCGGGATGGTCCGAGTCATAGCCCATCAATGTAGGCAAGTCGAATGCCACCGAAAGCCCGCTGCCCCCGTGCTCGAGCAAATACTTATAGCGTTGATTAGTCTCCTCGGGCGAGGCGAAGCCGGAAAACTGCCGCATGGTGTAGAGCTTGCCGCGATATCCGGTGGCGTGAATGCCGCGTGTATAAGGCGTTTGGCCGGGATAACCTAGATATTTTTCTTCGTTCCAGTCTTCTGGTAAGTCGGCAGGCGTGTAGAGCCTTCGAATGGGGACGCCAGAAATCGTCGTGAAACGAGCGTGGCCGTGCTCATCTACGTTGACGCCGGTCGGCGAGCCGATGGATTTTTCAGGGGACTTCTCAATCGTGGGCGCAAGTGTTTTCTCTGCCCAGTTCTTTTCCGCCGCGGATGGATGGCGATTTTCGAACACGTCGGCAATCGGGCTTTCGGCGACCTGCGGCTTGAACGGCTTCTTGTCCGGCATAGTTATGTTAGAGACTCTGTTGTGATGATAGGGAAGCCCGCGCCGGCGGGCAAGGCGGATGCTCTCTAAGAACGACCGGTCGGTCAGTGCAGGCGTTTCTTATTGCGACTGCCTGCGCGAGAGTTCCCAAGCTTTGGCGTATTTCCACGAAACATAAACGGCGTGGTAAAGATGCAGCAACAGTCCTTCGCGGCCGTCGAGAAAGCCGAGGCGGAAGAAATAGTTGTAGATGAACGTGGCTACCGGCCGTGCGATAACGTTGATGGCGCTGAACCGAACTTTGCCTTTACTCACCACCATCTCCGCACCGAGCGACGAGTAGCGGTTCATGTGCTCAATATAGTCGGAAAGTGTCGGATAGGAGTGATGGAGGATTGCACCAAGGGGAATTGAGACCGTAGGTCCATCAACAAAAATGTCCTCATGCACCGCGCGAGTTTCGAAATTCCCTTTGCCGCGACGAAAAAGACGCAACTTCCGATCGGGCCAGAAGCCGCCGTGCCTTATCCAGCGCCTTAGGAAGTAGTTTTTTCGGCGGATGAAGAATCCGACAGGCCTGTCCTTAAAAAGCTCTCCGCCACTCACGCCCTGCATCGTCAGGCACCACTCGCGAGAAGCACTTCTAGGACGCATTTTATTATCACTCTGTTCCGTCAGTGCTTCAGCCAGTTCCGAGTCGAGTTCCTCATCCGCATCCAAACTCAAAACCCAATCCCCAGTAGCCTTGTCAATCGCCGAATTCTTCTGCGCGGCGAAACCCTTCCATTCCTCAACGAACACCTTCGCCCCGAATGACTTTGCGATCTCGATTGTGCGGTCTGTCGAGCCGGAATCTACGATGATAATCTCGCCCTTGCCATCACGCACCAGCGGCATCACGCTTTCGAGCGTGCGGCCGATATTCGCTTCTTCGTTGTGCGTGATGATGACAACCGACAGGGTCACGGCAAGAAGAATACATGCCCTCTGCCACGATCGGAAGCACCTCTACTGCTGTCCGGCTCCCTGCCGCTGTGTCGGCGTCTGCGGTTGCACCTCCTGCCGCGGCGCCACATCCGGAACCGTGGGCAAGTGCGTCACCTGGCCGCGCGTGGCGTCGGCGACATCGATGTTGGCATGGTCAAGCAATAATCCCGTGGCGCGGTCGAGTTCGATCCGCGACTTTTCATACGCCGCTTTCGCCGATACCAGATTCGATTCCGAAGTGGTCAACGTCGACGCGTCCTGCAAGATCGCAGTTTGCGTAGTAAGACCGACCTTTAATTTCTGCTGATCGGCATCCAGCGTCTGGCGGGCAAAGTCGACCGCATCTTGCGCCGCCTTCACGGAGGCGCGATTCTGGCGCACGTCGAATTGCGCGTTGCGCACTTCGATGCGCACCTGATTCTCCAGTTGGTGCAGCCGCACCTGCGCTTGCCGGTATTCCAACTCGGCGCGTACCTGATTGGCTTGCGCCTCGCGATTACGGAGCGGAATGTTCAATGTCAGTCCAACTCCTTTATCGGGAGCAGTCGAGTTCACGAGTTGATTCAGGGTGCTCCCGTAACCGACAGAGTTGCTGGTCTGAAACGGCGGCGGTGCCTTCGCTGGGTTGAAACAGAAAGTGCTGGTGGTGTTGGCGCAATTAGGAATTGCCGAATTCACGTTCCCACCGACGCCTGATCCGCCGTAATAAGCAAACGCATCGAGCGTAGGCAACATCGCATTGCGGACCGCCTTGTTGCTGAGATCGCGCGAATTCAAATCGATGCGCGACTCAACCAACTCCGCGCGATGATCCAGCGCCTGGCCGATAAGATCCTGGATGGGAACAACTGCTTCTTGCTGCGGCACCTGCATCGTCGAAGTCGGTATCACGTCGGCTTCGGCCAGCACCGGATCTTCGATGCTGCGGCTGAGCGCGTTCTTCATCAGTAGTTCCTGCAATTGCAGGTTGTTTTGCGCCACGATCAGGTTCTGCTGCCCGGTTGAAACCGTACTCTGCGCGCTTACTACCTGAATAGGCGGTACCGTGCCTACTTGCGCCTGCCGTTTGGAATCGTCCAAAGCCTTCTGCTGATAGGTGAGAGCCTCTTGCTGTACGCGCACGTTTTCGTACGCATAGACCAAATCCCAATACATGTTTTCGATCTGATCGACGGTAGTAATAATTTGCAGACGGAAGGCGACGTCGGAAATCTCGCGATTATTCTTGGCGATGTGGATGAAACGGAGATTCGGTCCGGGGCCGAAACCTTGTAACAGGTTTTGCGTGACCTTGAACTGAAAATTTGAGCCCAGGTCGGGCGTCAGCAAACTTGTAGGGCTGTTGGTGGTTACGTGCGTGTTGTTGAACCCAACCGACAATGCCGTACCCCACTGAAAGCCCTGCGTGTATGCGACATCGCCCGTATAAGTGTTCTGCGCGAGAACCGGCACGGGGCTCAGAGCGCTGGTCGATTCCGTATTGTTCTTGTCGAGTTGCAGCGTGCCGGTGATAACCGGATCAAAGCTGGTGATGGGCGAACCGATTCCGAGAGTAGAACTGACTAAGCCGTTGGTGCCGGTACCCACGCCGCTGGCGGCGACCGTGGTGCCTCCCGCGCCGGAGCCGACCGTTCCTCCCAGTCCGCCGACTCCGCCGCCGGGAGTATTCTGCACGATGCCGGCGTTGACCCCAAGAATGTTGGCACCAGATTTCGCACGTAAATAGTCGGTATCGGCAATGTTCAGGTTGTAGCGGGCAATGTCTAGGTCGAGATTGTTCTCCAGCGTGAGCGCGATGGCGTCGTCAATTGAGAGATAGATTTTGCCGTCACGCATCAGTGAGTCGATGCGCGGCGAGTTGGCCAGATTCGGCTGCGGCAAGTCCTGTGGCCGGTAAGGGTCCAGCACGTGAGGGAACGCGGAGCGCGGCTTGGAATAATCCATCAAGTGGATTGCTTGCGGCTGTGCGGGCTCGGGTGCAGACGGTGTGGGGGCATTCTGTGCCGATAGGCCAGGCAATAAAATTGCCGGCAAAACTACACAACTCGAGTAAAAGGCCCACCGGCGCACCGCGGAATTCAGGCGGATCAAAGACATAGGTTCGTCTCCTTGAGACTCAGTAAAGACAGACTTCAGCAATGAAAAACGGTCTCATCCAAAATGATTTTGTTGTTTACGATAGCAGCCACGGTTGGATGCAAGAAATGCAATCTCCCTACTTCATCTTAGCGGGAGTGGCAGAAACAGGACGGGCGCGGAATTGTAAAGAATTGTGAGGAAAGGACAAGGGCGCGATCGGGATCGCGCCCTGGGGAAGTATTGTGGGTCCGCTTTCTACTGCTGCGGTTGCGGCGGAGCCATCGCCGTCGGCGCCTCTTTGCGCGGAGCGATATAAGGAACGTTCGGCAAGTGCGTGACCTGCCCGCGAGCGGCGTCGTCTATGCTGATGCCCAGGTGATCGAGCAACTCGCCGGTGTCGCGATCCAGTTCCACACGCGCTTTTTCGTAAGCGACCATGGAGTTGACCAGAGTCGATTCGGAAGTGGCTAATTGGCTTTGGTATTGCAGCACAAGAGTCGTGGTGGATGTGCCGAACTGATATTTCTTCTGCTCAGCGTCGAGCGATTGCCGCCCCAGCTCGAGCGCCGCTTTGGCAGAGTCCACGCTGGCGCGGTTTTGCTGCACGGCAAATTGGGCGTTGCGGATTTCTACGCCCACCTGGTTTTCGATCTGCTGCAAGCGCATCTGGGCTTGGCGGAATTCCAGTTCCGAGCGGATCTGCACCGCCTGTGCGGCGCGATTGCGCAACGGGATATTAAGGGACAAGCCAACTCCCTTGTCGGGAGCGGTGGAGTTGATCAGTTGATTGTAAGTTCCTCCGAGGCCAGTCGAGGTGACGATCGGACCTGGTCCCGGGGGGCCGGCGCAGCCGAAGCCCTGTAGAGACGGATCCAAATTTGCGCAAAGATTCGATGGATTCTGGCTCCCACCCACGCCCGCACCACCGTAATAAGCGAAGAGATCGAGGGTAGGCAGAAGCGCGCTGCGCACCGCTTTGTTGCTGAGTTCGCGGCTGTTCAAGTCAATGCGGGACTCCACCAGTTCGGCGCGATGGCGCAACGCTTCATTGATCAAGTCTTCCGTGGGCACGACGGGTTCCTGCGCCGGAACATCCATCGTCGAGGTTGGAATTACCTCGGCGGTCGCCAGCGTCGGATCTTTGAGGTTGCGAGTGATCGCATTCTTCATCAGCAACTGCTCTAACTGGAGATTGGTTTGCGCGGCGGTTACCAATTGCTGATCCTGGGCCACGGTGCTTTGCGCGCGAACCGTTTCAATCGGAGCCAGACTTCCGATCTCGACCTGTTTCTTGGTATCGGAAAGAGTCTTCTGCGCAAAAGCTAGTGACTCATTCTGTACGCGGGCATTTTCGTAGGCGAAAACCAAGTCCCAATAGATGTTTTCGATTTGATAAACGCTATCGATAATCTGTAGGCGAAAAGCTACATCGGAAAGTTCGCGATTATTCTTGGCAATACGAATGAAGCGCGTATTAGGCGCAAATCCGAATCCCGCGAGCAGATGCTGCGTAACAGTCGCCCTGAAATTGGAGTTCAAGGCCGGGCTCAGGCTGGTGAAAAAACTGTTCGTAGTCCCACGAGTATTGTTAAAGCCCACCGTCAGGTTCGTGCCCCATTGAAAGGCCTGATTGTAGGCGAAGTCCACTGTGCCGGTGTTCTGCGCAAGACTGGATCCAGGAAGCACGCCCTGAAAAATGCTGGTGGCTTGCTGGCTGAAATGATCTTCCTGCAGGGTTCCGGTGACGACCGGATCAAAACTATTAATTACAGGTCCGAGGCCCAGCGTGGAACTGACCAAACCGTTGGTGCCGCCGCCCGCACCGCCCGAGCCAAGGTTGGTGCCGCCGGTTGACGCTCCGGAGTTCGCACCAATGAGGCCCACGCCACCGCCGGGAGTGTTGAGCACGACTCCGGCGTTGACGCCGAGGATGCTGGCGCCCGCTTTGGCGCGAAGGACGTCGGTATCGGCGATATTCAAGTTGTAGCGCGCGATGGCGATGTCCAGGTTATTTTCCAGGGCCATTGCGATGGCGTCATTCAAGGAGAGAAGAAGTTTGCCGTCATGCATGAGGCCATCGACGCGGCCAGTATTAGCTAGATTTGGCGGCGCCAGATGCCGCGGCGTATAGGGGCCGATCGGATTGGGAAAATGCGAGACTGGCTGGGTGTAGTTCATCACGGGAACCGGCTTGGTTTCCGGCGTGTTCTGCGGAACCGGAGCTGCGGGCGTTTCCTGCGCCCAGGACGCAAGCGCTAATGAAGTGAACAAAATTCCTGCACCGATCCGGCTGCTTAAGGCTAAACATGCAAATCGCATCTACTCATCTCCGATCATTCGTATAGGCCCTGCACTCGGTTTCCATCTACGAGCTAAAATTCGTCCGCCCACGAGAGAGAGGCTTTGCTGACAAAATCGCCGCTGCTTCTTCCTGTAGTACGCAAATCCCGCCGAGAAGGTTCCCGAAAAACATAGGCTTGGGTTGCGCAGTATTCGGAGCCGATTTTGGGATCAAAGCCTGCATCTGTCAGAAAATGTGGGAGGCGAACAGTATATCCGACCGCAGCGACGCCTCACTGTTTCCCGCGCGCTCTATCTTCCGTGTTGTCTATGAAGTAAGGTTTGGATGAAGCGACACTGAATTCGGACTCGCTGAATTTGGATTCGTAAAGATGGCGGCATGCGCAATCTCAAACTAATTCTCTCCTACGACGGTTCGGAGTTCTACGGCTGGCAAGTCCAGCCTGACGTCGCCACGGTGCAGGGCACGCTCGCCTCAGCCATTGGACGCATCACCGGCGAAAAGGTATTGCCTCAAGGGTCGGGTCGAACCGATGCCGGTGTGCATGCCCTGGCTCAGGTTGTGACATTTGTCACGGAGTCTTCAGTCCCGGCGTCGAATTTTTTGAAAGCTCTGAATGCACTCTTGCCACCATCCGTGCGGGTGATGGAAGTCGCGGAGATGCCGCCGGAGTTTCATGCGCGCCATTCGGCCCGGGCAAAGACCTACCGTTACAGAATTTATCGCGCATCGATTTGTCCGCCATTTCTGTCCCGGTACGTGTGGCACTATCCTTACTCGCTGGACGAGGCAGCCATGAATGCGGCGGCCGTCCTCGTGGTTGGCGAACGCGATTTTACTTCGTTCGCGGCGGTTGACCCGGAGCGGGGAAGCGATGGCGCAGGATCGGAAAACCCGGGGTGCGAAAAGAAGACCGAAAAGAAGACCACCTCGAATGTGCGCGAGGTTTTTTCTTCGTCATGGGAGCGCTCGACGGATAAAGATGAACTAATCTACACAGTGCGTGGTTCAGGATTTCTCCACCACATGGTCCGCAATCTTGTCGGGACATTCATACTTGTTGGAAAAGCGACGTTGCAGGCCCAAGATGTGACGCGAATTCTGCAAGCTCAAAGCCGCTCCGCTGCCGGGCCGACGGCGCCGGCAACCGGGCTTTATTTGGTTGAAGTGGAGTATTAATAAAGCATCTCGTAAATGTTTGAGAAGGGCATGATTTCAGTCGTGCTGCTTAGCGCTAAGAAACACGCGGGCTTTAGCCCCCGATGGAATTCATTCATGAGCGACAAATCCAATACCGATGAGAAGCGAGAATTATTGCGTCACACGTTGGCCACGCTCGCTTATCGCGGAGGCAAGGCGTTGCGAAATGCGCCGCCGAATTTCTCCGACTTTCGCATGGCCGAGGGCGTACGCACGCCAGGCGAGATTCTCGCACACATGGGAGATCTGTTTGATTGGGCGCTATCTATTGCTCAGGGCAAAGAAACGTGGAATGGTTCCAAGCCTTTGATGTGGGAAAAAGAGGTCGAACGTTTCTTCGCAGCCCTTGAGAAGTTTGACTATTTTCTTGCGTCGCGAGAAACATTGCAGGCTCAGGCAGAGCAGTTGTTTCAGGGTCCGATGGCCGACGCGTTCACCCACGTCGGGCAGATTGCGATCCTTCGTCGGATGGCGGGGGCCGCGGTCAAGCCCGAGAACTACTACCGGGCGAAGATCGTCGCAGGCCGCGTAGGCGCCGAGCAGACGCCCCCTGAACGGGAGTTCTAGAGCATCCGCCATTGTTCTATTTTCGGATACAATGACGGTCGTAGTCATGAAATTCCGCGGTCATGGCCGCGCACGAGGATATCGCTTTGGCCACCAGTGAAGTGACCAGTTCCGCTTCTGAAAATGTCCCGCAGCTTCCGCATCACAAAGTCAAGATCAAGAAGGCGGGACAGCGTGCCTGCAATGAGAAAAACGAAAAGGGGAAATTCTGCGGCGGCCATTTGAAGCGCTGGTTTTACACCACCGATGTGCTGGAGCAGGCATGCGGCGACGCCGAAAAAGCCTGGGGCCGCGATGCCGAAGTCTACCGCTGTGAGCATTGCAAGACGTTGTATCTGCCGAATCCCGCCGAAGCAAAAGTGAATGTGGCGGGGCAAGGGATGATTTCGGTGTTTGGTCTGACCTTACCGCCGAAGGATAAGGGGACCGCTAGCTCCTAGGCTTCTAGCCAAGCGACACAAGTCATGCGTTTCGTTTCTTCGATTTCTTAGTTCAAGTGGACGGCAGTCTCAAACCGTGCTTCAGTAGCTAGCAGCCTTTTCCCGTGAACTCTTCCGAACTTATTTACGACTGGAATAAAGAGCACCCGGAGAATCTTTCAGGTCCAGTCCTGCTCAACGACGAGAGCCTGCGCGATGGCTTGCAGTCTCCTTCTGTACGTGACCCTTCGATTGCGGAAAAGATCGAAATCCTGCACCTGATGGAGGCGCTGGGAATTAATGCGCTCGATTTGGGATTGCCGGGCGCGGGACCGCGGGCAGTCGAAGCGGTGACGGCGCTGGCGCGGGAAATCGTCGCCAACAAAATGAAGATTCGCGCCAACTGCGCCGCGCGAACGCACGAAAACGACATTCGTCCTATCGCCGAGATCGTGCAGAAAACCGGTCTGCGCATTGAAGCGGCAACGTTTATTGGATCGAGTCCCATTCGCCGATTCACGGAAAACTGGACCGACGATTTTCTGCTACAGACCACAGAGAAGGCGGTGAAGTACGCGGTTTCATTGGGCCTCGACTCGATGTATGTCACCGAGGACACGACACGCTGCGATCCGGAAACGGTGAAGCGCCTGTATTCGACCGCGATTAGCTGCGGCGCGCGCGCGATTGTGATCTGCGATACGGCCGGCCATGCTACGCCGATGGGCGCGTTTGCGCTGGTGAAGTTTGTGATCGACGAAGTGGTCAAACCTTCGGGCGAAAAAATTCGCGTCGACTGGCATGGGCACAGCGACCGCGGCTTGGCGGTTGCGAATTCGCTCGCGGCGCTGACAGCCGGGGCGCATTGCGTTCACGCTTGCGCGATTGGAATTGGCGAGCGCGTGGGCAACACGCAGATGGATCAAATGCTGGTGAACCTGAAGCTCATGGGAATTTTGCCATGGGATCAGCAGGATCTCACCAAGCTGAAGCACTATTGTCAGGCGGTTTCGCGTGCTACTGGTGTGCCGATTCCTGCAAATTATCCCGTGGTCGGCGACGACGCGTTCCGCACTGCGACCGGTGTCCACGCGGCGGCGGTGATCAAGGCGTTTAAAAAGAAGGATATCGAACTTGCCAACACCGTTTACTCCGGCGTGCCCTCGCATGTTTTCGGGCTCGAACAGATCATCGACGTGGGGCCGATGAGCGGCAAGTCGAATGTGTTGTTCTGGCTGGAGCGTCGTGAGATTCCGGCGAGCGACGATTTGGTCGACCGTATTTATTCTCTTGCCAAGTCGAGCGATCACACGCTGACCGAAGCAGAGATTCTTGAGTGCGTTCCCGAAGCGGCGAAGAAGAGTTGAATCCCGATGCCCGAATCATCCACCCAACCCATGCGACACACGATTCTTGGAGCGGGCGGCGTGGGAGGTTTGATTGGCGCTTGCCTGGCGCATGCGGGAGCTTCGGTCACCCTGGTCGTTCGGCCTGAGACTTTGGAGCGCTATCCGAGAACTCTTCGTCTCGATAGTCCGTTCGGTACTTTCGCTAACGATGTTGCAGTCAGTGCAGAAGTACCAGCCGCTGATGTGCTCTGGATTACGGTGAAGGCGACTCAACTGCAACCGGCACTGTTGGCTATAAAAAATCCTGACGCCGTGAGAGTAATTGTTCCCTTACTCAACGGTATTGACCACGTCTCGATGCTGCGCTCGAAATACGGCGCCGATCGAGTGATTCCCGCGACCATAGCAGTTGAAACCGAGCGCGTTAGTACTGGACACATCATCCATCGCTCGCCATTTGCGCGATTGAATGTGTTGGCGGCAGGACGCTCTGTGCTTGGAAGCACCGTCGATCAGCTTCAGAAAATTGGTTTCGAGTGTCGCTTTATTGACGACGAGCCGACGCTCATGTGGAGCAAGCTGGTTTTTCTCGCGCCGTTTGCGCTTACTACCACGGCGGCCGACAAAACTGTCGGCGAGATTCTTTCCGATCCGCACTGGCGCGCTCAGGGAGAAGCTTGCATTCGTGAAGCCTGCGCCGTCGGTGTTGCAGAAGGCGCAAGCGTTGACGCTGCAAAAGTGCTTCCAGGCTTTGGAGCGTTTCCTGCAAACATGCGCAGCTCCATGCAAAAAGATGTGGAGCAGGGCAACCCTCCGGAGCTGGATGCGATTGCGGGGCCGATTCTACGCGGCGGACAGCGGCATGGGATTGAGGTGCCGACGACACGGAAACTGGTAGCCGCAGTGGAAGAGCGTGCAAGTCGGGCGGGTTCTCGTCACTCTTAAGATCCAGATCAGAAAAAATAAAAACATTTTCCGTTAAAATATCTGGAATCAATAAGATAACTCATTTTGATCTGGGCGTCCCACGCTAAATTATAGATTCTCAAGAGCTTACTTCTAAATCCTAGAGTGTAAACCACTTAGCCAAGTCGGGGCAAAGTTGCAATTCCGCTAAGTCCTTTGGAATCAGCATACAAAACGCCGTTTGCCGTGTCATTCGCCGTAAATTCTTAAAAAGTAAGGACTTAATTGCAAATCATTGCAAGCAAAGGAGTTGCTAGGTGAAGTCTCGGCGTATCTGATGAATTTTGTTGAAGCAATTTGTCAGATGTCGAACAGCGGCACTCTATCCGCCTTGTCCATAATTACGCACATTTGCGAAGCGGGACAAGGTCAGACGGGAGTAAGTATCTGTTGAAAATGCCTACGACAATCCGAGTGTCTGACCTTAAGGCTGGCCTACCGCGAGGGCGTGGGCTTCTTTTTGAGAAGCGCGTCTATGGCAATCAAGGGATCGCCTTTAATGACAAGTCTTTCCTCTTGGGGGCCAGGTTTATCCTTTCGGCGCTTCGGCTTTGGTTTCTTCGGCATTTTGCATTAATATCACATCGGTTCTCGTCCGGGGAAAAAGTGGTGCCTCGGATGGGGTTCGGACCCATAAGCCACAAAATGGCACGCGGGTGCAAGCCGCGTCTATATGCCAATTCCAGCACCGAGGCACGATTAAAGGCGCTGAATGTAGGGGCGGTGATGCCGCTCAAGACCTCTCCCGTCCCTACTTTGTTCGGGCCAATCAGCGCGGCCCTAAATCCCTCCTCATGGTTTCCCTCCGTAAACTTATGCGACGGTAGCGACCAATTCTCCAGCCACCTGTCGAACCTTATTGAGTCCGGCATTCGTGAGGCGATACCGCTTGCTGCGGTGCTCACCTACAACGATTACGTCACCCCCCCGCGCCAGATTTTCGAGCAAACGGTCAACTCTGCCGATGGAAAGTCCGCCTGTAGCTGTGATGCCGCCCATAACTTCCGCTCCTGTAACAGAGTCGTTTTCTCGCAGCATTTTTTGGCCATAGAGCAACAGCAATGCGGCATCATCCGGATTCTTGGGGCGCACGGTCAGAGAAACTATTCGCTCATCAACTTTCATGATCTTGTTGAGTTCCAGGTCAATCTTGGGAAAAGAAAGAGTCGTGCTCTGTGGTGGAACTGGCGGGAGCAGCGCGTCTACTGCCGCATTGGGTTCACGGTGCGCGGGCAGCGGTGGCATAACTCGTTCAGCGGGCAGAGCGGCAATCAACTCCATGAACCGCTTGGCTTGTTCCTGAACCACATCTACAGGTCCGTCCGCCTCAAACTCGTGCGATCCGATCTTGAGTCGCATCCGGTAGGAGTCATCCATCGGCATAGAGCTACCTCTCTCAGGTCGTCCATAGTTGTAAATCCATTGATGGCACTACGTCAAGCCTTAAAGGACATAGCCTGTGCAAAACCAAAACGATCCCCGTAAGTCCACTGATTCGATTGGAATATGTCTAGGTTGCGGCCATAGATTAACGCTTTGTGGACGGCCATTCACTGCCGAGATAGAGTGTCCTAAGTGCTTTCATATCAATACTTACGTTGATTCACAGCAACCAATTGCGGGCCGCGTCAGAAGCGATATGGAATTTATAGCCCCCCGGCGGTAAATTTATCTTGCTACTTATTGAAAACCGTGCTACTTTGTATGCATGAAACGCGAACGATCAGCAGTTTTAGAAGCACTGCGAAATGCGGCTGTCGATGAATCCAAGTCTGTCACATTTCTGGAGAAGCAGCGGTGGGCAGAGCAGCCTGCATGCCCGCGCTGCTGGAGTCTGGCGGTGTACCAGATGAAGGGGCGCAACGGAGAACGCAACAAGGATTACCGCTGGCGCTGTCGCGAGTGCAAGCGGTTCTTCACTGTTCGCACTGGAACGGTATTCGAGGAAACCCGGCTTCCTCTTCGCGTGTGGACTTACGCGATATGGAAAGCATGCTCCTCAAAGAAAGGGATTTCGGCGCTGCAACTTTCACGCGAGACGGAGATTACGCACAAGTCGGCTCTGTTTATTCTCCGTCGCATCCGTCACGGTCTGGGCGAAGCATATCAGCCGAAACTGACGGGGACTATCGAAGTCGATGAGGTCTACATCGGCGGGAAACCGCGCTACGGAATGAAGCCCGGAAAAACAGGGCGCGGCACGGAGAAACGCCTGTAGTTGGAATCGTACAGCGTGGCGGGGACGTGCGCTTTCAGATGATGGAGCGCGTGACGGCTGAAAACATCGGGAAGTTCGTTGCAGAAAATGCCGATCTATCTTGCCGCATGATTACGGATGAGCTTGGCGTCTACCATCGCATCGGCAAAGCATTTCAGGGTGGACACGAAACGGTCACGCATGGAGTCAAGGAATATGTGCGACCCGGTACTGACATTCACTCCAACACGGTCGAGGGCGTGTTCTCCCTGATTCGGCGCGGCGTCATGGGAACGTTTCACAGCGTAAGCCGAAAGCATCTGCCGAACTACTTGAACGAGTTTCAGTTCCGTTGGAACACGCGGAAGATGAATGATGGTCAGCGGGTGACGGCGGCAATCAAGACGATTGCAGGGAAGCGGTTGGAATATCGGGAGTCCATCGACAACCCGCCGTATCTGCCCAAGCCAGTTGTGGAAACGATTGCCGATGCCGTTCAAATGGATGCACAGTTTGAGGATGAGCCGTTTTGAAAATCTTCCCAAAAAGACGGCAAGAGCGTAGCCTTTCCGGGTCGTTAGAAGGAGAGGAAACCATTGCCTATAGGTGTTTCTGGGGTGTCAGTCAAGGAAGTGGTGGAAATGATTGAATCACGCATCCCCGGTGGTCGCTATGTTATCTCAATACTCCTCTGCCTGCTGATCCTGACGGCGTCAGGGGTATATCTCTATCATGCCTTAGTATTGCCGATGGTTTTAGGGGTGTCGTCTGTAATCACAACGGGGCGGATTCCTAGCACTACGTGGGGTGCATTGGTCGGGTCGGCCATTGGAGGCGTCATCTTGGCTTTCGCTTACTCTTATATTTTCAAGAAGCTACTGAAGGGGAATGAGCTAATTCTGAGTGATTACCGTAAATTCGCTGATAGTTTCAGCCTACTTCTTGATAACCAAGACGCTATAGGGCTTCGATTAAACGCTATTGAATCCCGCGTGTCGGCCCTCGAACAATAAAAAGAGAGTCGGGGATAGACGGCGTTATTTCAACAAGTACATATTCCCGAGATGTCACAGCCGATTTGTGGAAATCCCTAGCTGCTGCCTGACGTCGGATGCAGCGCGCAATGGCGCTTCGATCACAAAACTAGCTGGGCGCTTGGCCGCCATGATCGGATTCGCTGGACCAGTGCTTTTGAGCCAAATCGATCTCGATGGCGATCTCATGGAGATCCTTCCAGGATTTAGTTCTTGGATGCTCTTCACGGTGTTTTGCAACGACGCGAAGCAGGTCGCGGACCATCTGGTAGAGTGCGTAATGGCTGTACTTCCCTTCGCCGTTAATCGCTTGATATTTCTTCCGGTAACGATTCATTTGGTCGCCCCATGTGACTTCGATCCGACAATTGCGTGACTAAAAATTACAAGTCTACTTCCTTTGGCGCTTCAACCGCGCCGTTTCGTCTTTGAGTTCTTCCACCTCTGACTCCAGGCGGGAAACCTTAGACTCCAAGTTCGAGATTTGGGACTTGAAATCCTCGACCTCTTTGCGCAGAGTTTTCTTTTCCACGTAGGGATTGGCGTAGGGGTCGCGCTCGGGTTCAGTTTCCTTCTCTAGATGTGAGACCGCCGATTCGAGATGTAAAGCCTTCGATTCTAGCCTGGAGATGCTAGAGTCATGGTTAGCGATTTTAGTTTCCACCAACATCAAATCTGTTTGCAGCCCTGTGAGTTGCGTCATCAAATAGGCATAGTCATCGGCAACAGAAGGCCTGGCGAAAATCGCTATGCCTGCAAGGATGGCGAAAAGGGTCATCGCAAAACCGAGTTTCATAGAGTAGTTCTCCTGGCAATTTTGAGCCTTTGCGCTGAGTGACTTGACCTACACTGTAAACCAGAGAGCAATCTAGGACCCCTATCCTCAACTCAAGACCGGCTACTAGATATCTCGATTTTGCGGAACTTCCTAGCGCGATGCCCGTACTTCTTGTTTAGTTATTTAGCAAGGACAAACGATGAAGACATTCGCCGTTCTCTTGACATTGCTGTTTTCACTGCCTGGCTTTGCTCATTCCGGGTCGGATCAGAACGCAGACCGAATTTGGATCACCGATGTTTTCATCGTTTCCCCCGAGAATCTCGATCACATTGAGAAGGGCAGCGTCCTGATCGAAAATGGGCGCATCGCGAGAGTTGATCGAGGGAAGAAGGCAAAGAGGCCTGCGGGCGCAATGCTAATAGATGGACACGGACAATTTCTGATTCCCGGACTAATCGACTCGCACGTCCACCTGGCTTCTATTCCGGGGATGTCGTGGGATCAGAGCGCAAGCAAGCAGACGATGGTTGCGGAATATTTCAAACAACTTCCGCGATCCTATCTTTACTTCGGTTATACGACGCTGGTGGATCTGGCGGTGGGTGAGCCGAAAGTGTTGGCCGACTTCCGGCAGGCTCCGCTGCATCCGGATTTGTATGACTGTGGCGGGTCGCTGCCGTTTGCCAATGGATACCCGATGTCGTTCGCTCCGCCAGCGGTACGATTCAAACCCTTTCCCAATTTCATTTATGACCCGAAGCAAGCGGACCGGATTCCGCCGGAATACAAGCCGGAGGATCACACGCCTGCCGCCGACGTGGCGCGAGTGAAAAATTCCGGCGCGATTTGCGTGAAAACTTATTTCGAGCGGGGATTTGCTAGCGACAAGAATCTGCCGGTGATGGGCCCAGATGTTTTGGCCGAGATCCGCAAAGCGGCGACTCAAGCCGGACTGGTGCTGATGATCCATGCCAACGGATTTGAAGGGCAGAAATTCGCCGTCGATGGGGATGTTGACGTTATCGCACATGGAATGTGGCACTGGGGCGATCTCGACAAGACGAGGGAGTTGCCCGACGAGATCAAGCGAGTGCTCGATCAGATTGTCGAAAAGAGAATTGGCTATCAACCAACGATTCAGGTTTTGTACGGTGAGATGGCTTATTTCGATCCGGAATACTTGAAGATCGACGCCGTCTCGAAGGTCACGCCAAAGGAAATGCTGGAGTGGTTCCGGTCTCCGGAAGGCAAGTGGTTCGGAAAAGTATTGAATCAAGAGGGTGCGCCCGATGCCACGATATTTAATAACTACGAAACTAACTGGATGCCGCGCGTGCGTCGGGTGGTCGCGTACCTAGCGAGCAAGGACGCCAATTTTGTTTTTGGCACGGATACGCCGTCGAGCCCGACCTACGGAAATCTACCCGGTTTGAACGGGTATCTGGAGATGAAGCAGTTACAAAAGGCGGGAATGTCGCTTCCGCAGATTTTCCGGGCGGCCACAATTAATAACGCGCGGGAGTTCAAGATGGAATCGCAGCTCGGAACGATCGAACCGGGAAAAATTGCCAATCTCGTATTGATGAAGAAATCGCCGCTGGAAAGTGTGGACGCTTATGACAGCATCACGACGGTGTGGGTGCATGGCAAGGCTGTCGCCCGCGACAGTTTGACTGCCGATGAGAACAAATAGTCTTTCATATCCAGACGGCACCACTGTCGGCCATCCATAAGTTCCTCGCGCAATCGCCAGTTCGTCGTTCCGTGCTAGTTCAATCGCATGTGGACAGCACTTATTCTGGTTGGGTGCGGAGCCAGCGAATCATGTGCGGGTAGGAAACGATGGAGACTGCGGCGGCTTGGGTGCGGTCCAAGGTGAGTCCCATCCATTGGAGCAAGGGGACACCGGCGTTGCCATCCCGGTAGATCTGGATGAGGGACTCAGCTGCACCTTTGTAGCCGGTGGGGTGAAAGACGACCTCTGGAGGAAGTCCGAGGTGAACGGCGGCGGCATAGGACCATGTTTGGGCGGCGATCTCCTCTCCCATGTCGGAGCCGGCATTCGATCCGGTGAAAGCGCGCCGTGCGGGCAGCATGGTGGCAAGATGGCCGGCTTCGTGGAGAAGATCACCGGGATAGAGCAGACGCTCGGGGTCGATGACGAGGCCACCTGGTTCCAACGTGACGCCGGGCAGGAAGGTGTCGGCAGCGAGGGGCGCGAGGCGAACGGTCAGGCCGATCTGCCGGAGCCAGTCGAGGATCAGGGTTGCGGTGGGATCAAGCATCGACCTTGAGTTTAGCGGCTAACGAGGGTTAGGAAAAGCTGGAATGGAGCCAATCTTACGGCGCGACTCGAAGCCGCGCCCTTTTCAAAAAAAGATCGGGCCGCTTCAAAATGAAATCAAGGAAGCGCGTTTTTCAGCAATCGTTTTTCAGCAATCTATAAAGGCTGCGCCCTTTCAAACAATCCCCATTCTTCCTCACGCGTTGTAAGATGACTGCCATCACTCTCATGAGCCCTACTTCTCCGCGCGCGGACATGCCGGATGTTGGCCCTACTTTGCAGCAGGAAGTGGCGCGGCTGGCGGCTTCGCCGGAGGTGCGGTCGGCGTTTAACTGGTTTCGCACGCAGGAGCCGCAGTTGGTGCTTTGGCAGGCGGAAATGGCGCGGATCGCCGCGCCTCCGTTTGGCGAGACGGCGCGCGGGGCGTGGCTGGCGGAGCGCTTTCGTGAAGTCGGGCTCGATGATGTTCGCATCGACGATGTCGGGAACGTGTTCGGAATTCATCCCGGATTCGGGCAGCGGTATGTGGCACTGAGCGCGCACATTGATACGGTGTTTCCCGCGAACACGCCACTGAATATTCGGCAGCAGGGAAGCCGGATGTATGGGCCGGGAGTTTCCGACAACGGAGCGGGCGTGGCGGCGATGCTGGCTATTGCGGCATTGCTGCGCACGGTGCGACTGCGGCACGCGCTGCCGCTGGTATTCATTGGCAACGTTGGGGAAGAGGGCGAAGGCGATTTGCGCGGCATGAGGCACATTTTTTCGACTCCGCGCTGGAAGGATTCGATTGCATGCAGCGTCGTGCTCGATGGCGCAGGCGCGGATACGATTGTGGCCGAGGCGCTGGGCAGCCGGCGCTTTGAAGTGATCGTACGCGGACCGGGAGGGCACTCGTGGAGCGATTTCGGCGCGCCCAATCCGATCGTGATTCTGTCGCGGGCAATCGATGTATTCACCACCACGCCGGTGCCTGCGACTCCGAAAACGACGTTCAACATCGGTGTGATTCGCGGTGGGACTTCGGTGAATTCGATTCCCGAGTCGGCCAGCATGAAAGTGGATATCCGCTCGACCTCAATGGCGGAGATGGAGCGGCTGGAACAATCTCTGCGGCTGGCGTTGAATCGCGCGGTCGAAGACGAGACGATGACTGCGGAGATGCGCTCGCCCGCGCAGAAACGGCCGTCCGGTGTAAATTGCGAAGTGGTGGTGATCGGAAACCGTCCGGCGGGTGAACTGCAACCGGGAGCGCGAATTTTGCAAGTGATTCGCGCGGTCGATGCGCAGTTGAATAATGCGGCGCAGGTGCAGCGCGCTTCCACGGACGCCAATATTCCATTGTCGATGGGGCTCGAAGCGATCGCGATTGGCGGCGGTGGGTCGGGCGGCGGGGCGCACACTTTGCAGGAGTGGTTTGATTCCAATGGGCGGGAGTTGGGCTTGAAGAGAATTTTGTTGACGCTGCTCACGCTGTCGGGGGTGGGAGAATAATGAAGAGTTTCGCGAACGCGGGGGCTAAAGCTCCTGTCGATAGTGAGGGCTTAATCGCAGCCCTGAAGCGCTGCGCCACCCAAAAGCTGTACGGCAACCAAAAAGTAGCGCTCGCTGGGCTCATGTTCATCGCGGCATTTGCCTTCGCACAGGATTCCGCACTCAAAACTACCTTTGCAGGGTCGAAAGCCGATGTCATCTTCATCCACGGCAACGTCTATACCGGAGAGCCCGCGAACTCGCCATTCAGTTCAGTGTTGCGCGAAGAGGCAATTGCGGTACTGGGAGATCGCATTGAAGCTGTCGGAAAAAATGCGGAGGTTGAAAAACAATTTAAGGGGCCGCAGACGAAGATGGTTGACCTCGGTGGAAATTTTGTCATGCCGGGATTCAATGACGCTCATCTGCACCTGGCCGATGCGGGTTTGACCAAGCTCAACGTCGATCTCACAGGCGTAAAGAGTCTCGATGAGTTCCGCCAGCGCGTGCTGGCCCGCGTAGGAAAGGCTGCGGCTGGCGAGTGGATTCTGGGAGCCGGCTGGGATGAAACCCTGTGGCCCGTTAAGGTTGTGCCTACGCGCTGGGATCTGGACGAAGTTTCCGGCGGGCATCCTGTGTTTCTTGAGCGTATCGATGGCCACATCGGTGTTGCCAACACTCGGGCTTTGCAACTCGCCGGCGTGACTTTGGCGAGCAAGGTGCCACAAGGCGGGCAGGTTGACCGTAATGAAACCGGGGAACCGACGGGCATTCTGCGCGAATCCGCGCAGAGCATGGTCTACGCAGTGGTTCCGAAGGCTACACAGGAAAGACGCCGCAAGGGACTCGAGTTGGCGCTGGCCGACCTGGCGGAGCACGGGATCACTTCGGCGCAGGACTATTCGACGTGGCAGGATTTTCAGATTTGCGAAGAACTGGAAAAGGAAGGCAGGCTGACGGCGCGCATTTCCGAATGGCTCACCTTCAAGGATCCGGTGGAAGAACTGGAAAAGGAGCGAGCGTCGCATCCGAGGTCGGACCTGATGCTGCACACGGGGATGCTTAAGGGATTCATGGATGGGTCTCTCGGATCGCACACCGCGGCGCTACTGGAGCCCTATGCCGACGATCCCAAGAACTCCGGTTTGCCGCAGTATGAGGCGGAGCAGTTGAACGAGATGGCGAAGCAGCGCGTGCTGGCCGGATTTCAGTTGGGCTTTCACGCCGTCGGCGATAAGGGCGTGCAGATGGCGCTCGATGCCTACGCGGGGGCTGAAAAAGCGGCGCGCGATGCCGGCGTGAAAGCGCCGAACGGCGGAGACGACTTCCGGTTGCGCATCGAGCACGCGCAGGTGACCACGCCCGCTCAGATTGCGCGGTTCAAAGAATTAAAAGTGATTGCATCAATGCAGCCGAGTCATTTGCTCACAGACATGCGCTGGGCGCAGGACCGTCTAGGACCGAAGCGCGCGGCAACGTCCTATGCGTGGACGGCATTTCTCAACAAGGGTGTGACACTCGCCTTCGGCACGGATTATCCGGTTGAGCCAGTGACACCTTTCCGCGGGCTTTACGCCGCCGTTACGCGCAAGAGCGAAGATGGTAAACGGGAATATTTCCCCGAGCAGAAGATCACGATGGACCAGGCTATCGCGGCATACACGACAGGTGCGGCTTTTGCCGAGTTCGAAGAGAAAGAAAAAGGCAAGCTGGTGCCGGGAATGCTGGCGGATTTCGTGGTGCTGGACCGGGACGTGACGGCAGTTTCGGCGGAAAAAGTTCTTGGCACAAAGGTTCTTCAGACCGTGGTCGGTGGAAAGACTGTCTATAAGGCCAAGTGAATCGGGTCAGAACAGCGATCTACTCTTCCTGCTTTTTACGCTGTAATCCTTGCCAAGTGGCGAATCCAATCAAACGAAATCACTGCTTCGTGCGTCTAACATAGTTTGGGGGCACTATCCGGATGGCCGGACCTGCTGCCTGAGCGGGTATAATAACTAGGCTTACAAGTTATCGGAGGAAGGCGGACTTATGGATTCGCGCGCAATTCAGATGCGCTTGAGGGCTCATCGTTGGGTCTACACGTTCAGCATTTTGGCTACGCTCTCGGTCGGCATCCTGATCGGTACGGTGGTATCGTACGGCGTAAAAGGGAAAGAAGGGCAGATGAAGTCGGCCGACGCGGTGCCGCTCACCATGCCGTCGCCGCAGCAGATGTCGAACGCTTTTTCGCAGATTGCCAAACAGTTGGAGCCGAGTGTGGTCAACATCAACACCGAATCGACCATCAAGAATCCCCATCGCCGCCGCGGCGGACAAGATGACGAGGAGGATGGCGGAGGCAGTGGCGGCCAGGGCGGGATGGACGATTTCTTCAACCGCTTCTTCGGCGGACAGGGTGGTGGCGTAGACAACGGGCCAATCCGAGAGCGTTCGCTCGGTTCCGGCGTCATTGTCGATCCCAAGGGCTTTATCGTTACCAACCGGCACGTTGTCGAAAAGGCTGATCGCGTGCGGGTGCGCTTCGAAGACGATCCTCCGGGCATACAACACGATGCCAAGGTAATTGGCATGGATCAGGAAACCGACCTGGCCGTAATCAAGGTCGATATTGACCGCGCATTGCCCGCGGCGAAAATGGGCAATTCCGACAGTATGCAGGTCGGAGACTGGGTGCTGGCCGTCGGCAGTCCCTTCGGACTGTCCGAGACAGTCACCGCGGGAATTGTTTCCGCCAAGGGACGCGATATCGTGCCTGGCCGCCAGTTCCAGACGTTTATTCAGACCGATGCGGCGATCAACCCGGGCAATTCGGGCGGCCCGTTGGTCAATATGGCTGGCGAGGTGATCGGCATCAACACTGCGATTCTCAGCGAGACCAATGCTTATGCAGGTGTGGGCTTCGCGTTGCCGTCGAAAACTGTAGTTGACGTTTATAACCAACTGACGGGACCGGAACACCGAGTGTCCCGTGGTTCGATCGGAATCATGTTTGACGCGGTTGAGAATCCTGCAATCGCGCGCGTTTATGGTACGGGCACAGGCGTGACGGTTTCCAACGTCGTCCCTGGTAGTCCAGCCGATCAGGCGGGATTGAAGGTCGGCGACACCATTACGACCGTCGACGGCAAGAAAGTCAGCAAGGGATCGGAACTGGTTTCCGACATTGCTTCGCGCAAGCCGGGAGCGAAAGTGGCCCTTGGTTTCCTGCGCAATGGCGAAATACAAGACACGACCGTGACCATTGCGGATCGCGCCAAGCTGTTTGCGGCGCGGTTGGGTGAGGATCAGGAAAGCGGCGACGACAGCAGTCCGAAGCAGAGCAAGTTCGGCGTAACCGTGCGCAAGCTGACTCCGGAAATAGCCGACCGTCTCGATATTCCTTCCGGCAAAGGAGTGATGGTGAGCGATGTGAAGCCGAACTCCTTCGCCGAAGACATAGGCCTGGGACGCGGCGACATTATTCTGGAAATCAACAAGCAGCCCGTCAACGGTGAAGATGAATTTGCCCGCGTGGAATCGAGTATGAAGAGCGGGCAGGATGTGGTCTTCCTGGTTCGGCAGCGCGGCACTACGCGGCAGGATGGAACCATCTTTGTCGCGGGTACACTTCCGTAACTCTTAACTCGCCCGGTTGGAACTGGCGCTTCTTCCCTGGTTGAAGGATCATAGAAGTGCTGGTTCGGCCGGGTTTGTTTCAAGCGGATCTTTCTCTTCGGCCACTGCTGCTGTGTCGAACTGATGTCCCGAATTCACGTTTCGAGGTAAACTTCCGCGTTGACAGTATTTCGCCGAATCCGGTCTTGCCCGGCGCTGTTGGCCGCTGTCTGTGCCTCATGGCTGATGTGTATCCCGGCGGCGAAAACTCAAGATTCACCCAGCGCGGAGCAACCTGCAAACTCGGGACCGAAGGCTGGCGGTAAGACACCCAAGAAGTCGCCGGCTACTTCAGCCGCCAAAAAGTCGCCTGGGAAGACAGCCGTGAAATCGCATTCTGGCTCGGCCAGCACGACTCACTCGGCTGCGGCGAAGCGACGGCACTCCTCTTCGCGAGTCGCGACCAGCAAAGGGAAGAAACCACGGGGGCAACAGAAGATTGATTCGGATAGAGTCGAGGCTATTCAGGAGGCTCTGATTCGCGAACATTATTTGACTGGCGCGCCAACTGGAACGTGGAACCAGACCAGCGAAGATGCCATGCGGCACTATCAGGCCGATCATGGGTGGCAGAGCAAGACGGTTCCGGATTCGCGCGCGCTGATTAAACTGGGCCTCGGGCCGAGCCACGATCATCTGCTCAATCCGGAGAGCGCGATGACCACGCAGCCCGACATGCCACGCGCTACCTCGCTGGACCCGGTATCACACAGCGCTGATCCCGGCGCTTCCGTGAATCAGACGCCGGCTGCCGACCCGGTTCCTGCGTTTGTTGATCCTTCCGGCCCGCAGTAAGAATCAGCAATCAGCATTCACATTCAGCATTCAGCATTCAGTCCTGCGACATCCCAGTTGCTACCTGCGAGCATTCTGTGGCATTTTTTCCCCGAGCTAGCCATCGACGGTTCTTGCCTGGCTGAGTGCTGATTGCTAAACGCGCGCCTGTCGGCGCTATTGCGGACCAAGAAACTTCACGCACACTGGCGACGACAACTGAACTGATTCCCCGGTCGAGGTCAGATGGCCGGTTTTGCGATCGAGGCGAAAAACGACTATGTTGCCGGAATCCTGATTAGCGGCGAGCAGCCAGGAGCCAGTGGGATCGATGACGAAGTTGCGTGGCGTCTTTCCGCCCGTGGAGTCGGTCTCAACCCGCGTGAGCACGCCTGTGGCGGAATCGATGGCGAACACGGCGAGGCTCCCTTCAGCGGGAGTTGAAATGCGGTTTGAAGCGAACAGAAATTTTCCGGACGGATCGATTTCGATTTCCGCCGCCGTGCTGGTACCGCTAAAGTTTTTGGGGAGCGAGGAGATCGTCTGTACTTCACGCAACGACCCGGTCGCGGCGCTGTATGAGTAGGCCACGACCGTAGACTGCATTTCATTGAGCACGTAGAGGAACCGGCCATTGGAGCCGAATGCGAGATGCCGCGGGCCCGCACCTGGCGCGGCTTTCACGATTTGCGGCTCCGGTCCCAAGGTTCCCTTCGCCGCATCGAAGCTGTAAACAAGCAACTGATCGAGTCCGAGATCGGCGACTACGGCAAAGCGATTGTCGGGCGACATCGCGATGGCGTGCGCGTGCGGCCCTTGCTGGCGTTCGGGATTCACGCTGTGACCCTGGTGTTGTACTAACGAGGAAACGTCACCCAGCCGGCCGTCTTTCACAATGGGGAAAACCGCTACGCTGCCCGATGTGTAATTGCCGATCAGGACGTATTTGCCGGTACGATCCACAACAATGTGGGCCGGATCCTGGCCTCGCGAGGCGAGTTGATTCAAGAGAGACAGCTTGCCGGTTTTCCGTTCAATGGCGAACGCGCTGACCGCGCCGGTTGCCTGGCCGTTGTAATTCTCCAGCTCATTCACCGCGTAGAGAAATTTTCCGCCGGGAGCTTCCGCGACAAACGACGGCTGCACCGATTCAGCGGCGAGGCCGAGCGAATTCAGCTTGCCGGTGGAAGAATCGAAATCATAGGCGTAGATTCCTTTGCTGCCGTGATCGGTGTAGGTGCCAACGTAGACCAGATAGTTTTGCGGTGATGGTCCCGCTGTGGATTTGAGGACTGTTGCGGCAAGTGCAATCAGGAGAAAAATAGTGAGGCTGAGAATTTGGCGCAGGCGCATTCGAGGCATCATGAGATTTCTTTCTTCAAACAAGGAAGACTAGACCGACAGACTATTTATCCTACGCGAGAGGACGATTCGACGGGTCATGGATCGGGTCATAGATCGGCTCAGGGATCGGCTCAATGCGTCCCAACAATAGAATGTAACCGGCAATCCCCAACATCAGGATCGCCGTTGCAGTCACGAACGCGAGCGCGAACGAGTGCGTTGCCTCGACGACATAGCCCGTGACGATCGGCGCGGAAATAGCCCCGATTTGCCCGCTCAAGTTCACTGCGCCAGCGAGAGTGCCAACGCTTTCCCGCGGAGCAATCAGAGATGGAACGGTCCACGCCACCGGCGCCGCCGCAGCCAAGCCTCCCAGGGCAAGGCTGATCCAGATCAATGCGGTGGTGGAGCTGCGAGCGTTGGCTGCTCCGAAAATCGCCAGACCGAAGGCCATGCCCGCCACCAGAACGGTTTGCCTCACACGGCTCGCATCGCACCCGCGATGAATCAATGCATCGACGAGCCATCCGCCAATCAGCAGATCGGTGAACGTGGCAAACAGCCACGGCACACTTGTGAAGAAGACTGAGTGAAATAAATCCATATGAAGTGACACGGAAAGGTAGCTGGGCAGCCAGGTGAGCAAAAGAAAGAAAGTGTAGTTGTAGGCGCCCCATCCCAGCGCGAGCCCATAGAGCTTGCGCTGCCGCAAAAGATAGCTCAGCGAAGCGCCGGGATGACCTGCGCTTGTTTGGCCTTCGATCTGCGCTCCGCCTTGATGGATTAGCTGACGTTCCTGCGCGGAGAGACGGCTGTCTTCGCTGGGATTGCGGTAGATCGCATAGAACAAAACAAAATAGAGAAGACTGATAAGGCCCGTGGCGGCGAAGCTCCAGCGCCAGCCAAAATACAGCAGCAACAGGCCAATCAGAGGAACTCCGATGGCGCTTGAAAATTTTGCCGCGGCATCGGTGATCGCCGTGGCCATGCTTCGTTCCTCGCGAGTGAACCAGTAGCCCAGCGCTTTAGCGTTTGCAGGGAAGGTGGGAGCTTCACTTACGCCAAGAAGCAGGCGCGCCGCGAAAAACCAGTTGAGTCCGGGGGCGACGGCGGCTGAGAAAGAAGCCACACTCCACAGGAACGCGCTAATGCGCCCTACGCGGCGCACCCCCCAGCGGTCCAACAGTACTCCGCAAGGCATTTGCAGCGCGGCATAAGTCCAACTAAAGGCACTGGAAAGATAGCCAAAAGCTACCAGTGACAAACCGAACGAGGCATGCAGTGCGTCGCGGGAGACCGATAAATTAATGCGGTCGAAGAAGTTGACCAGAACTCCGAAGGCAAGCAGGAAGGCGATGCGCCAGCGGCGGCACGGCCGATTGGACTCCATCGTTAATTGCCGCTTTTGCGATAATCCTCAAGCATCGGCTTGGGGAAGTACGGCAGCGGCTTATCGTTGATGATAGCGCGTGGATTTGTTTCCACCAGCGCCAGCGCCACTTCTTCGCCGACGATTTCGGCGGCAGCTTCGCGTGCGGTCGAAAGTATGGGAATGCGTTTTTCCGTATCGTGCGCGTCGGTCGAGAGCACATGCACGGCGCTGCGCTCCAGCAGCCACTGCGCGACGCGGCGAACGCGCTCTCCCCAAAAGCCCGTGAGCGCCGAGCCGGTCATCTGAATCACGCAACCTTGCTCGGCCCACTCGACCACGCGCTGCGGATTCTCGCGCAGGATGGGATTGCGCTCGGGATGCGTGATGACCGCCGTGATGCCGGAATCACCCAGCTTGAGAAAAGAATCCGTGGTCTGCGCAGGCACGCTGTAGTTGCTGAGTTCAACCAGCATGTAGTGCGTGCTTTCGATCGCATAGCGCGAAGGATTCACTAGCGCATCCTGCAAATTTTCGTAAGAAAGGTGAAAGTCGCAGCCCAGGCCGAGCTTGATCGAATCGCCAACGAGTTCCTGCAAGCGGATGACAAGACCTTGCAAGTACGCGCGGTCGTAGTGATAACGGTCGTTGGCATGAGGCGTGGCGACCTGGTGCGTGATGCCGTCGGCTGCGGCCATTTTGCACATGGCGACTGATACGTCCCAGGATTTGGGCCCGTCGTCTACTTCCGGAAGAATGTGGGAGTGAATATCGACCACGATTGTAGGAACACCTGTGCGATGCCGGGTTGCGCTTCTGAATGATTTAAGCAGATTCGCGGGGAAAGAGAAAGTCAAAGGCTTTTAACGTTGGAGAACGCCGAGTGCGCCGAGGAAAATCGAGAGGACGAATCGAGTTCACCAGATGGTCGGAACGGCTTTTGAATTGCGAATCGCCCGGTCCGCGGTAAGAAGCGGAATATCTTCCACAAGAGCGGTGGCGCCGACGATGCGGTCCGCCGGATCTTTGGGATAGCTTGCTGGCAGAGCGTAGGCCTGGAGGGCGATATTGGCTGTGATGGGAAGAATCACGAAGCGGCGCTCAACTTCGGCAAGAATAGTCTCAGCATCAGGCTTTAAGTAAACTTTTCCCAAACTTGAAAGCCGGGCGATTTCGACTAGAGCGATGCCGGCGACGGCCAGTCCGCGGTCTCTCTGGCGAGCTTCTTTGATGACTGATAGCGCTTTCGTGGATATCCGTCGATAATCCTGCGCGGAGCCATATCACCACATGGGTGTCGAGCAGGATCAATAGAGATCGCCCCACTCTTCTGGACTAATTATCGGGGAGACAATATCGCCCTTGATCTCAATCGTGCCTTTACCCTTCATGAAGCCGAAGATGTCGTCCTTCTCTTTCTCGACCGGGACGAGCTTGGCCACCGGCTTGCCGCGCTTGGTGATGAGCACGGCCTGGCGTTTGGATTGAACTTCATCCATGACGTTCAGGCAATGGACTTTGAACTGGCCTGCGGGCATCGTTTTCATGTACCGAACTCCTTCGATCATGGTCATTATACTATGGTCGCGGCGAGGGTTCGCCGGTCATGTTATCCGTCAACCTCCTTGCCGGTGCGTTCTTCAATAGCCTCCAGAAAAAGCTCAGGATCGGAATGCTGCCAGGTATGCACGATTGTGACCTTCGGACCCACTACATTTATCGCACGCGTTTCCTCCTCGTAGCTCATGTATTGAACCTCCGGGTACAAGATTGTTCTCTTAATGCCAAATAGAGAGCGCTGGGTGAGTCCCATGTCATCAAAGGTAATCCTATGTGGCCAGCCATAACCAGATATCAACGCAAAGCAAAGCGTCAGGCATTGCATCCAGACGGGGTCGCCCTCTCTGTGTGTTCCCCAAAAAAGAACGCACGACATCGTAATGCCGGTCGAATAAACTAACCGAATAAAAATGGTTCCCGGAAAAGTAGGGCGAGCTTGATGGCCCCCAGGAGCGGAATTTTGCGGTCGCGTCACCGGACGTTGTGCCTCAGTCGGAGTCATACCGCTCGCGAATGAAATCTGCAATCCCCGCATACGCCGTCGCCAAAGTTTTTTCATCCGGCAGGAAGACGATGCGGAAGTGCTGCGTTCCGGGCTTTTGGCCGAAGCCAGAGCCGTGGACGACCATGACGTGTTTTTGGCGGATCAGTTCTTTGACGAAGACTTCGTCGCTTTCGGGGATGTCGATGCGAGGGAAGGCGTAGAAGGCGCCGCGCGGGGCGACGCAGCTTACGCGCGGCGTGGATTCGCACCAATTCTGCGTGAGGTCGCGGCGGGAGCGCAGTTTGCGGCGCACTTCGGTGAGATGATCCTGCGGGCCTTCGAGCGCGGGCTTGATGGCGTATTGCTCGGGATGGTTGGCGCAGAGGCGCGCGCGCAGCAGGCGGTGAATGCCTTCGGTGTAGGGCTTGACCGCCGCTGCGTCGCCGGAGACGATGCCCCAGCCGATGCGCCATCCGGGGACGAGATAGTTCTTTGACATGCCGCCGAAGGTGATACAGGGCACGTCAGGCGCGACGTCAGCGAAGGCGATATGCGCTGTGTCTTCTAGGATTAGTTTGTCGTAGATTTCGTCGGCGAAGACGACCAGGTTGTGGCGACGGGCGAGTTCGGCGACGCTTTCCAACATTTCGCGCGTACAAAGTGATCCAGTCGGATTATTAGGATTAATGAGTACGATGCCGCGGGTTTGCGGCGTGAGCTTGCGTTCGATGTCGGCCAGTTCGGGCTGCCAGGCGTCGTCTTCGTTCAGGTCGTAGGCGCTGATCGCAATTCCCAGCTTGCACAGCACTGCCGAATAGAGCGGATAGTCGGGCTTGGGCGTGAGTATGTTTTCGCCTTCATCGACCAGCGCAGCGAGGCAAATGTCTACCGTTTCGCTGACGCCCGAGGTAACGAAAACGTCGCGCACGGTCGTAATGCCTTTGCGTATCGCTTCGCCGCGAATGGCTTCAAGGGCCTGGGGAATGCCGGGGGATGGAGCGTATCCGTTCTTGCCGTCGCGCATGGCTTTGTAGACGGCTTCGATGATGTGCGGCGGCGTTTGAAAATCGAAGTTGAGCGGGTCGCCGACATTGAGCGGCAGAACTTTGTGTCCCTGCTGCGTGACTTCGTCGGCCACGCAGGCCAGGTCGCGGATGGCGTAGCGGACGTTGTCGAGGCGGCGGGCTGCGGTGATTTCGCGGGGCCGGGTGATGGGCATCAACCAAGTTTAATCGCAGAGAACGCCGGGAGCGCAGAGAAAATCTGCGAGTAACGGCCGCAGAAAAAGAGCCCTAGTGATCCACAACCGACCTGCCGCTTATTTTCCTTTCCTCAGGGCGTTGATCAGGTTTACGCCATGCGGGCTGCCCCATCCGGTCACTAGGTCGTACCCGGCAACTGCCGAATACCCGCCGTTGCTGCCGCTGGTAATGTCGTGGAAGTCCATGCTGAAATTCGATCCTGTGCCAAGCACATAAAGCACCGGGTTCAGAAATCCGACGGGCGGTTGGCTGTTAGCGGCCGCCTGTTGATTCACCAGTGCGATGAAGCTGGCCCACAAGGGCGCCGCGTAGCTGGTTCCACCGCCATTGTTCCTGCACGTTCCCTGGGAACAGACGTATTGCATGGTATTCGATTCCGCGGCGACATCCGGAATATTGCGCAAGGTCATCGAGCCGCTGTTAAAAGAGTTGATGACTCCTGCGCGCTGCTGATATGTAGGGATGGGCACGCTGTTGGGCGAAGGCATACCTGCGCTATTTTTCCACCCTGTCTCCGATTTCCAGGCCTTGCCCGGACCGTTGGTGAGCAGGTCCGTTCCACCGACCGCAACCACGTAAGGATCATCTGACGGCCAGACCTGGCTGGCGATTGTGCTCGAGCCCTGATCGCCGGTCGCGACGAACACGGTCTGGCCCTGCGCTGCCATTTCTTTAAAGATAGGGTCGAGGCTGCTCTCGTTGTCGCCCCATCCCCAGGAGCAGCTCAGAGTCTTGGAGATATTGTCGGCGGCCATCTGATTGAAGATCGATACATCGTTCTTTCCTACATAGACCTGAACCTGGCTTAGGCCGGGAGCCATTGAAATGGCCTGCTCAATATCGAGGGCCTGCTCGCCATCGTTACAGGTTGCTGGCGGGCAGGTCAGCGACGCGCCATTCACCGATATGCCATTAATCGGGACATTGAGCGGCTGATTGATGTTATTGAAGTAAAGCTGGATGTCGCTCAGTTGGTATCCGGCAAGCTCAAAAAGCCCCACCGACTGCCCGGCGCCATTCAGCGCGCCCGAGCCGTAATAGGCGGTTCGCAGATCACTGCCCAGATATGACCCGCTGGGACCAGATCCCGTACCTTTGAGCGCGTTCACAGACGATGTGACGTTCTTGGGTCGAGGAAGCGAAAAGTTGTCCAAGCCGGAGATGTGCAACAGCGGCACATCCAGATCGATCGCGGGTTCGCGATCCGGAGCGTAGAACATGCGGTTCTCGGTGGGATGCTGATACACGCCGAGAGTTACGTGGAACGTGTTTTCGATGTTGGCCGCTGGGCCTTCGATATTCAGGACCATGCGATTGGCGGGAGTATCGATGATGGTAAGCCCGTTGCCCTGGGCGAAGCGGAGTAGCGCTGCGTAGTCAGCCCTGGCTGGGCCGAATCTTTCGGTAAACTCCTGCACGCTGAGGTATTGGCGATAGCTGGGACTTTGCGGATCGTAGAGTTGCTGCAGGAGATCGTCGAGTTCCGCCTCGTTCCGCAGCGGTAAAGAGATGGCCAGGCTTAAACGCTGTGTGCCTGGCAGATGACCAACCAGCAAACCGACTCCGCTAGCGACTGCTTCGGGAACGTGGCTCGGCTTGGGCCGTGGCTCGGCTTGGGCCGTGGCGGCCGCGAAGAAAAACAGGGCTGCGGCTAAGGATTGCAGACGGCGGGAATAGCTAACCTTTTTCAAGTTATCACCCAGATTGAGCTTGCTACTTTACAACTGAGCGGGTAGGCGAACAAGCTGACGATAGTTCCTTGCCGGACGTGTCTGCGGGGAAAGGGATTTAGCTGCCGAGGCAGCTAAGCATGCCGGGAAAGAACGTTGTCGCGGGCGGCTGTGATTTCGCGGGCGCTCGTGAGTGGCACGGCCTCTTTTTACAGAAGCATCAGGTCAGCAATGAAGAATTGCGTAACTTAAATACGATATCCAATAGGCCAAGAAGGGCAAACGCGTTCGGAACTGCCGCAATTACGGGACCCGTGGTGCGCTTTTCGCCGACTCGCCAGATATAGAAATGTCCGCGCTGGATCGCGTAGGAATGGACCTCGTTCCAGGGAATGTGTTTTAACCGACCCCATGACTTCTTGACCATGACACCACTCTGGCGGTTCAGGCGGATAGGGCCAAAATCGACGTCCGTGCCACTGTCGAATTGGCTAGCGACTCTCTTTACAAGGGGAATGTGGGTTAGTTCCAGAAGTTTAGTGGCGAGGGAGGACGGATTGGCGATGCCCGATCCGAAGCTAATTTTTTGGCCTTGAGGATTCACGAAACGGAACCAGTAATACGTCCCGATAGGAATGAAGTTCACACTCCGTTTGGTCGCACGATAATAGAACCGCTGGACGTCATCCCATCGGACCTGCTTTTCGCCCAACAGACTGGAGTAGCAGAGGCCCTCGGGATGAAGGACAACCCGCAGCCGTGATGTCCACAGCGCCGCTACAGCAAGCGGGACGGCGAAAGCAAGATGGATGGCAGCGTCGGATGGCCCGTCTGCCTTGTCTGGTCCGTCTCTATGCAAGTCGGACCAGACCAGCCAAAGCACGCCGGCCGCTAACAGCGTAAATATCACAACCACAATCTTGTTCGGACCATGAGCGGCAAGAGGAGGACCAAATACGATCATGGGTGTTTCTCAATGATCATGAAATCATACGAACACGAAGAGAATTGCGCAAACAATTTGGCTGCCGAAGAGCAACGCGAAACCAAAGAGAAAGGCTCCCTTAGTCCGCTCTGTCGATCTGAGCCTTCTGCAACGTATCCGAGTAATCCACGTAGATCGCTTTCCACTCCGTATAAAAATCAACCGCACCGATGCCGCCTTCGCGATGGCCGTTGCCGGTGGCTTTGGTGCCGCCGAAGGGGAGGTGGACTTCTGCTCCGATCGTTGGCGCGTTGATGTAGGTGATGCCGGTGTAGAGATCGCGCATGGCGGCGAAGGCTTTGTTCACGTCTTTGGTGTAGAGCGAAGACGACAGGCCGTATTCGATTCCGTTCGCGATTTCGATGGCGTCGTCGAGGCCGTCGCAGGGAATGATTGAGACGACCGGGCCGAAGATTTCTTCCTGGGCGATGCGCATTTTGGGATCGACGTCGGTGAAGACGGTTGGCTCCATAAACCAGCCGTATTGGTAGTTGCCTTTGTCGAGACGATTGCCTCCGCAGAGCAGCTTTGCGCCTTCATCTTTGCCGATCTCGACGTAGCTCAGGTCGGTGTTGAGTTGACGCTCGTTGATCGCGGGGCCCATCTCGACGGTTTCGTCGAGGCCGTTGCCGACTTTCAGTTTCTTGGCGCGCTCGACGTAGCGCTCGACGAATTCGCGGTAGACGCCTTTCTGCACGATGATGCGGCTGGTCGCGGTGCAGCGCTGGCCCGTGGTGCCGAAGCCTCCCCAGAGTCCACCCTCGATGGCCAGGTCAAGATTGGCGTCGTCGAGAACGATCATGGGGTTCTTGCCGCCGAGTTCGAGCGAGCAATGCTTGAAAGTTTGCGCGGCGGCTGTGCCAACGATTTTTCCTACAGCCGATGAACCGGTGAGCGAGACGGCGCGGACATCTTTGTGTTCCACAATCGGCATTCCAGCGTCGGGCCCAAAGCCGCTGACGATGTTGATCACACCTTTGGGCAGGCCGGCATCGGTGAGCGCGCGGACCAGATTGAACGTGGAAAGCGGCGTGTCCTGCGCGGGCTTAATGACGCAGGTGTTGCCGCAGACGATCGCCGGCAGCAGCTTCCACGAGGAGATCGCCATGGGGAAATTCCACGGTGTGATCATGCCGCAGACGCCGATGGGCTGGCGGATCGCCATAGCAAATTTATTGGGAAGTTCCGAGGGCACTGTAGGACCGAACAAGCGGCGGCCTTCGCCGGCGTTGTAGTAGGCCGCGTCAATCGCTTCCTGTACGTCGCCGCGGGTTTCGTTGAGCACCTTGCCCATTTCGCGCGTCATATCGCGGGCGCAATCTTCTTTGCGCTCGATCAGGATTTCGGCGGCGCGAAAAACGATTTCTGCGCGGCGCGGCGCGGGAACCAACCGCCATTTGGCGAAGGCGCGCTTGGCGGCATCGACCGCGGCATCTACGTCGGCCTTGGCCGACTTCTGGAAGATGCCAACTACGTCGCGGGTGTCGGCGGGATTGCGGTCTTCAAACGTTTCGCCGGTCGAGGATTCGACCCACTCGCCGTCGATGAAGTTCTTCAAAACCTTGGTGGGATTGCTGCCGCCCAGAATCGCCGGGGAAGCCAGAGTGTCGGTTGCCATGAAGTCTCCTTATGAGTGCCCGAATATTTGATGCTACAGGGGGCTTGAGGACGCGGCAAGCGGGCTTCGCCTTCTGCATGCAGGGTTGTCAGTCAGGTTGACTCTGAGATCTGGGCGGCGCACTGAACATCGTTCCATTCCTTCTCCAATCCCAGCTCGCCAATCCATTTCTTCAGATAGGAAAGATCTAACGAATCCCAGCTTGCTTTCAAGATTCCGGCTGCATCCGCGATCTGTCGTTGCGATTGTGCGAGCTTTGACCATTCCAGTTTGGCCAGCACAATGTCCTCGGCGCTAGCTATAAAAAAAGACAATCCTTGAGTCGTTATCTGTTGGCGACGGCGAAACTCTTCCCGACTGAAGGCACGGTCCTTGCGGGTGATCATATCGATCTTCCAGCCGCTCTTCAGATCGATGATATTGAACATCGAAGTTCGCTGATGTGCTTCGAGAGCCGCGTCAATCTCCACGTAATATTCACTGCTCGGCAAACTCTCGACAAGCGTCCGCAGTTGCGGCGGAGTTGCTTCGATCACAAGGTCGATATCCTGGGTGGAACGGAGGGATCCGTAATAAGCGCTGGCGAATGATCCGGTGAGCATGTACGCGACGTTCGCTCTTTCGAGCGCTGAAATAATTTTGGGCAAGACCTCAGGAAAATTCATCGCAGCCCGGCAGGCAGCGGCGCTGGGAAAAAGGCGAGCCGAAGTAATTCACGGGCGATTTGAGCCTCCGTCCATTCCGGATGCTCGTGACGAAGCCGCTCCCGGCATAGGTCCCGCGCGAACATGCTCATTTCAAATGCTAGGAGCAGTCGCTGCTCTCCTGTCATCGAGCGATGGATTTCGAGTTGGATGGCCTGTGCGGCGGCGCTGGTGTCGGTGATGGCCACGGAAAATGGTAGCACGCGATGGCCGGAGTTGCGGCGCCAAGCCGACAGAAAGCAGGTTCCTCACCGGGCTTGGCGCCCGGTTCGGAATGACAAAATCTTGGGAAGGGCCAGCCTACCCCTTGCGATTATTGGCCCGCCGACTTCGGATTTCCTGACGCGCCGTCGAACTCTTCCGCCATCCACTTCTGCAACGCCGTGATGCTTTGCGGACGGCCCAGGAAATTCTTTACCAAGTCGTTGGCCGACATTGAACCGCCGGGTTCAAGGACTACGCGGCGGTACTTCATGGGAGCGTCGCCGGCCAGCAGATTGCTGCGGTCGAACTGGAGGAAGAAATCTTCGGCGATCACTTTATCCCAGAGGTAGGTGTAGTAAGCGGAAGAGTAGCCGCCGAGATGGCCAAAGGAAGCCCACATGTGCGTTTCGGGTAGGGGCTGGACCAGGGTGTAGCGGCGGGCGTCGTCGAGCGTGACCGCGTCGAGATTGACCTGCTCCGGTTTGTCTTTATAAATGTCATAGGAGATCGCGCTGAAAGAATTCTGGCGGGTGACCCAGTTGCCGCGTCCGAAGGCGGAGGCGCGATTCATGCGGGCGACGAGATCGGCGGAAATCGGCTCACCCGTTTTGTAATTCTTGGCGAATTTTGCCAGCACCTGCGGGCTGCGAATCCACTCTTCGAGCATCTGCGACGGAGCTTCCACAAAATCTGATTCCATTGTGATGCCGCTGACGCCGGCCCATTCCTGTTGCCCGCCGAGAATGTGGTGCATCAGGTGGCCGAATTCGTGAAAGAACGTGGAAACGTCGCCGTATTCCATCAGGCCGGGATCGTCGGACGTGGGCGCGGGAAAGTTGCAGACCAGAATCGCTTCGGGCAACTGCTTGCCCTTGATACCGTCGAGTACCGGCGCCATTTCCGCGTGACTGTATTTGCCGGGGCGCGGGTGCATGTCGAGATAGAAACGGCCAATGGGCTTACCGTGATCGACTACGATCCAGGTTTCAACGGCGGGATCCCAGGCGGGGATGTTTGGCTCCTGCTGAAAGCTGACGTGAAACAAATCGGCGGCGGCATCGAGAATGCCCTGCTTGACTTGCATGAACGGAAAATACGGCCGGACCGATTGAGAATCGAAATCGTACTTCGAGCGGCGGACGAGCTCCGATAGATAGCCTGTCTCATCGACCGAAATCTCTGTCGCGCCGGGATGGGTCTTCTGTTTTTCGGCGAGCAGCATTTGAAATTCGCGCTCCGCCAGTGGCCGGGAAGCGTCGTTGACTTGCTTGATGAAGTCCGCGATGTTGTGGCCCTTCTCGATCATCTTGTCGGCCGCGTTGTAGTCGGCCCACGAGGAGTAGCCGAGCAGCGTGGCGATTTCGTACCGCGTCTTCATCAAGCTCATCAGCACGTCGGCGTTTTTGGGATAGGCGCGAGTGTTGAAGGCGATGGCCATGCGGTGGCGCAGAGCGTCGGACTTCGCGAAGGTCAGCACGGGGATCGAGTCGGGATAGTCGGTCGTGAGTTGAATCTTGCCGTCGGCGCCGGGCTTGTGGCGGTCGATGTAGTCCTGCGGCAGGCCATCGAGTTCCGCGGGATCGGCCATGACAATCTTCTTGTCGTCGGCGATATTGCGGTCGAACATCGACTGCTCGTCGGTGGCCTGCTTATTGAGTTCCTTGAGACGATTGCGGGTGGCTTCGTCTTTGTTGACGCCGGACAGGCGAAACTCCAGCAGTTGGCGTTGCACGTAGTAGCGCGTAGCTGCATCAGCCTTGGAGAGATCGAGGCCGGCAAGGGCGTCGTAAATTTCGTGATTCAGCGAGATCGCGGTTTGCGCGGCGCTGGCCTTGGTCAGCATGGTAGTGGCGTGGTCGCGGAAGTCGGAGTCGGGATGAACCTGCTCCATGAGACCGGCGAAGTATGCGGCGCTGCTGATCCGGCGCACGGCTTCATCGAAGGGAGCGAGCGTGTTCTCGATGGTGCGCGGACCTTTTACGGCGAGCAGAGAATCCACGGCGCTCTGGCCGGCGGCGAGGCGATCGTTCTCGATTTTTTCAAAGGCCGCGACATCGGGCTTGGCGGCCCATATGGTGGGTTGCGAAACAGAAACTTTCTGCGCAGACGAAATGGCAACCATGGCCAGTGGCAAGGCGAATATCGCAAGGCGGAATGCTATCGACATGGAAAACCTCTCACAAAATTAAATCGGGGTAACGGCAATCGCTAAGAATCGCGGCTAGCTATTGTGGTGGAGCGCGGCGGCTACAGTCAAGGCTGCGAGACAAAACAGCGGCTCACACGCTGTTTCAAAGTTGGTCGGGCGCTTGCACCAAGGTAATGCCCCACACTGATTACCTGTTCGTTCCTCCATTTTGCTTATGCTACCGTTTTCTTTAACTGCCTGTTGCAGAGTTCACGGGGAGTGGGGTCCACGTGTCTTCGGGAAATCGCAAGCCGGGTATCCACGTTCGCTGGAAGACGGTTACGTACCGCAGTGTGGCGCTGCTCATACTGGCGGGCGCGGCCATTTTCTTTCTGGCGATGCGGATGGCGTTTCCTCAGTTCACTGAGAACACCGTGAAAGCTGCGGGAAACATGGCTGGCAAGGTTCTGGAACGCGTGGCCGGAATGGCTCCGGCGGCGGGTACGGGAGTTTCCACCGCGCAGCAAGCGCACTTTACTGCGCTGGATGGCACGGTGAAAGTGAAGAAAGGCAGCGGCAACAGTTGGGTGCCGGCCGACTACAAGATTCCTTTGGAAAAGGGCGATGTGGTGCAGACCGGCTCCGAAGGCATGGCCAAAGTTGTTTTCAACGACGGCACCAGCTATACCGTGAAGCAGGATTCGCTGATTGTGATTGAAGAAAATTCGGCCAACGATCAGCAACAGACCAATGTGGCCGTCGCGGTGAGCAGTGGAACGGTCGATCTTTCTACCGCGACGTACAGCCAGGGATCGAAGTCGCAGGTGATTGTGGATGGGGCTACGGCATCGCTGGCGCCGGATTCGGCGGCGCAGGTGCATAACGATCCCAAAGGCGATCAGCACGAAATCCTGATGAAGAAAGGAACCGGCGAAGTTACCCGCAACGGAGAAACGGTTCGGCTGGCCGATTGGGAGAAAGTGAGCTTTCAGGGCTCGCACGCGGGCATGGAAAAGGCCACGGAAATAGGGCCGCCCACGCTGATTTCACCCGCCAACATGATGCCGATTTTTGCGACCAGCGAAAAAATAAAGGATGTGGAGTTCTCGTGGACGAAGATGGCGAACGCCACGGGGTACCGTTTGCGTATCTCCCGCAATCCTTATTTTTCCTCTACACTCGTCGATAAAAGGATCAATACAGCAGCGGTCACTGTCACCAGCCTGGGCGAAGGCCCTTATTACTGGATGGTGCAGTCTTATGATGCGGGCGGGAAGAACTCGGTCGAGAGTGAGAAGAATCGCTTCAATATCATCGCGCGGGGTAAGCAGACCGATGCGATCGATTTGGATCTTGACCCCTTTATTCAACACGGCCACGTCATTGAAGTGACGGGCAAGACGCAAACCGGGGCGCGGGTGATGGTGAATGGCAGCGAAGTTCCGATGATTGGAGCGGATGGAACGTTCCACTATTTCACGCCACCGCTGCCCAACGGTGAAGCGGTCATTACCGTGACGGCGCAAACCGCGCAGGGCGGCGTGAATACGCAGCAGAAGAAGATTTTGATTCAGTGAGCCCAGTGAAAAAAAGATTGGTCGACTGATTTTTGCGCCCGACCAACAGGTCAAATACTTTCGACTTCAAGCACAGTGCGCCAGTATTACGTAGAATAAGGACAATTCATCCTCTTACTCAGAAAAGTATAACCCGGAGATTTTTCCGGCGAGATCGGTGAACAGGACCGTCTAAAGCGGGAACGTCTGCGGCAGTTTTGATTAAAAAACACGTGAGAACAATTTCGTATGTCAACTAACGGATTTCACTCCAGCGCAACAAGGAATCATAACCTTCGCTCGCTGTTCAGCGTTTTTTCGAGCGACCTTGCCATCGACCTGGGCACGGCCAACACGCTCGTCTATGCGCGGGGCAAGGGCATCGTCGTCAACGAGCCTTCCATCGTCGCCATCAACAAGAACACGGGCGAAGTTGAGGCGGTGGGCAAAGAGGCGAAAGAGATGCTGGGCCGCACGCCCGGCAACATCGTCGCGATCAAGCCTATGAAAGACGGCGTCATCGCCGACTTTAAAGTCACCGAGAAGATGCTCAACTACTTCATCCAGAAGGCGCACAACCGCAAGATGCTGGTGCATCCGCGGATTGTGATCGGAGTGCCTTCGGAAATTACGCAGGTGGAAAAGCGCGCGGTTATGGACTCCGCCTATCGCGCCAAGGCGAGCGAAGTGCATCTGGTGGAACAGGCGATGGTGGCGGCCATCGGCGCGGGGCTGCCTATTACCGAGCCCAGCGGCAACATGGTGGTTGATATCGGCGGCGGCACCACCGATATCGCGGTGATTTCGTTGAGCGGCATCGTCTATTCGCGTTCCGTGCGCATGGCTGGTAACCAGATGGACGAAGCCGTTATGAATTATCTGAAGCGGAAATACAATCTGCTGATCGGCGAGCGCACAGCGGAGCAGATCAAGATGGAGATTGGCTCCGCGCACCAGCTTGATAAGCCTATGACCATGGAGATTAAAGGGCGCAACCTGATCGAAGGCGTGCCGAAGACAATTACAGTCGATGACGGCGAGATCCGCGAAGCTCTCAGCGAATGTATCTCGACGATCATGAATGCGATTCGCGTTGCGCTTGAGCGTACGCCTCCCGAGCTTTCCGCCGACATCAGCGACCGCGGCATAGTCCTCACCGGCGGCGGAGCGTTGATCAAGAATCTCGATAAGCGCATCCGCGAAGAAACCGGGCTGCCGGTTTCTATTGCCGACGATCCGCTGTGCAGCGTGGTGCTGGGCACCGGCAAAATGCTCAGCGACTTCAAGCTGCTACGCAAAATCTCGATAGAATAATAAAGCTGAGAGCGGCGAGCTATGAGCTGTGAGCCAGATTCGGTTCATTCGCGGGTTCGGCTCATGGCTCGAAGCTCTTAACTCAAAGCTCCTATGGAATCTGTTCTCAGCCGTTACCGCAATCTGGTCATCCTCGTGGGGGTGTTGTTCCTGCAGGTGCTGGGGCTCGCGGTACAGGTCAAGCGCAGCGGCGACGCCCAGGACACGCGATTGATCCGCATTTGGGCTGTCGGCGCCGTTACTCCAATGGAAAAGGCTGTGGTCGCGCTGCAAAACAGCGGCGGCAATCTCTGGCGCAACTATCTTTACCTGCGCGGCGTTCGCGCCGAAAATCGCCAACTCAAAGAGCAGATCGAGCAGATGCGGCTGGAGCAGGTGCGGTTGAACGAAGATGCGGCACAGGCTCGCCGGTTGCAGTCTCTTCTGGCTTTCAAAGAGCAATATATTTCGAAGACCGTAGCGGCGCAGGTCATTGGCTCGATTCCCACGGATTTGTCGCGCGGTATTTACATCGACAAGGGATCGGACCACGGTGTTCAGCCGGACATGGCGGTTATTACCGTGAACGGAATCGTAGGCAAGGTGCTACGCGTTTTTCCTTCGTCATCGCTTGTATTGCTCATCAACGATCAAACCAGCGGAGTTGGTGCGGTGTTGGAAAAGAGCCGCTTGCAGGGAGTGCTGCGGGGAACTCCCAATGGAGAAGTGGTTCTTGACCGCGTGATGAGTGATGAACAGGTCTCGCCCGGCGAAACGGTGTTAACCAGCGGTGGGGACCAGATTTTTTCCAAGGGATTGCCGGTGGGAACGATTGCTAAAGTTGGGGCGGCAAAGGATTTGTTTTTGAATATCACGGTCAAGCCTTCGGCCAATTTGGACAAGCTGGAAGAAGTGCTGGTGGTTTTGCAAAAGCAGGAAAAGCAGGCCGTGGCTGAAGACGTGCCGCGCGCGCGGGCGGCTGATATTTTGGCGCAGCGATTGCCGTCCGTGCCGGATCAGCCAGCGACGCCGGCAAACGCGGGCGCCAAGACAACTGCTGCGGGGACAGCGCCGCCGGCCGCGGCGGGTACAGTGCCAACTGCGCAAGCCAGTCGCAGTGAAAGTGGGGGACAGGTTTCCAGTTCTGCACCGAATAGTTCTGCGGGCACTACGAAATTGACCACGGTTGGCCAGACTATAGACAGTAAGAAATCTGTGGTCGTTCCGCAAACGGCGAAACAACAGGACTCTAAGCCGAAGCCAAAGTCTTCGGCGGCGCAGCCCGATGCGCAGCCTCCGTCCGACCCAGACACTCCCCACTAGCGTGCCCATCACTTACACATCGGGGGAGCAGGTTGAGGTCTACCGGTTCAGCCTGCCAGTAACCATCGGCGTCCCGCTGATTGCGCTCTTCTTGCAGGCGTTTTTGCCGCGGCGTCTGACGTTCTTTTCTTATTTCGATTTGCCGCTGCTGGTGACGATCTTCTTCGCCATGGCGCGGCGCAATCCGATCGCTGGACTGCTGACGGGCGCGGCCATTGGCCTGACGCAGGATTGCCTGACCGCTGGCCCAATTGGCGTCTACGGCATCGCAAAAACCGTGGTGGGCTTTGCCGCGTCGTCGCTGGGCGCAAAAATTGACGCCGAGAATGCGGCCACGCGCGCGCTGCTGACCCTGGCTTTTTATTTGCTGCATGGCGTCGTTTACTTCGGCGTGGCGCGCTGGCTGCTCAGCATGTCGCAGAGATTCAGCTGGAGCCACGGAGTAGTCGCCGGAATTGCCAACGCCGTGCTGGGCGTTGGGATCTATTTCTTACTGGATAAGCTTAAGCAAAGAACGTGACGGCAGCTTCCGGCTCTCGGCTTCCGGAAAGCAGAGCGATAAGAAGGTCGGGATATGCTCGTGACCTTCGTTTGCCCGAGAATCTGCTAGGCCAACTGAGTACGGATTACAATGGAACATAATTCCCAGAGAGGTAATAACGGCATCAGGTTTCAGCTAAGGGTGTGCCTCGACACGCCGGAAGCCCGAAGCCCGAAGCCGGAAGCCCGATGTTCGGCCGCGACGAAAAAGTATCTCCGGTCCGCCTGACGGCGGCGCAGTATGTCATCCTCGGCATCTTCCTGCTGCTCGCCTATGGCTTGTGGCGGCTCCAGGTGATGCAGAGCGATCTGTATGCGAACCTTGCGGAAAAAAATCGCATCCGCAATGTTCCCATTCTCGCGCCGAGGGGAAAGATACTGGACCGCGAAGGCCGCACGATTGTCGACAATTATCCGTCGTTCTCCGCTTTGCTGTTGCGCGATTCATCCCGCGATCTCAATCTCGACAGCGATCTGATCGCCGAAGGCCTGCATCTGGACCCGAACGAAGTACGTGCTCGTATTCATCACTTCGCTTCGATGCCGCAGTATCAGCCGATTTTTCTCAAGGAAGACATCACCCCGGACGAGTTGGCCTTCATCGATTCTCATCGCAATGAGCTTCCCGAGCTTGACACCATCATGGCGCACCGGCGCTTGTATCCGCGCAATGGATTCATGGCGCACCTGATCGGCTATGTGGGCGAAGTCACGGAAGACATGCTAAACCAGCCGCAGTTCGAGCTTTACAGTCCCGGCGATGTGGTTGGAGTCTCCGGTGTCGAACGGCAGTACAACACGGTTCTGATGGGACAAAATGGCTCTCGCCGTGCGCTCGTCAACAGCCACGGACGCGAAGTGGGGCGCCTCGATGAAACTCCCGCCGTGCCGGGGAAGCAACTCAAACTCACGGTCGATATCGACTTGCAGATCGCCGCCGAGGAAGCTTTGGAAGGAAGAAACGGTGCAATCGTCGCCATGGATCCGCGTACGGGCGAGATTCTTGCCATGGTAAGCCGCCCTACGTTTAATCCCAACGATTTTGCCGTGCGCGTTTCCCGCGACGAGTGGAACAAGCTCATCAACGATCCCGACAAGCCGTTGCTGAACAAAGCGATTCAGGCGCAACTTGCGCCGGGATCGACGTTCAAAATCATCATGGCGACTGCGGGTCTGCAAGAGGGTATTGCGCAGGACATGAAGGTGAACTGCAGTGGCGGCGCGTCATTCTATGGCCGCTATTTCAAATGCTGGGTGGTCGCCGAGCACCGCACCCATGGCATCACCGATCTCACCAAAGGCATTTATCAATCGTGTGACGTGTTTTTCTACACGTTGGCGGAGAAACTTGGAATTGAACGCATCGCGAAATATGCGACTGCGTTTGGCCTGGGCCAGAAGACTGGCATTGATCTGCCGCAGGAAGTCAGTGGCGTCATGCCTTCGGAAGAATGGAAGATCCGCAACTTCAAGCAGAAATGGTTTGCTGGCGAAACGATCTCTGTCGGCATCGGACAAGGAGCGGTGGCAGCAACTCCAATTCAAATGGCCCGCGCCATTGGCGCTATCGCCAGCGGCGGACGGCTGGTGCGACCGCACGTCGCGGATCCTACCGATCTTCCACCAAATATTATTCCCGCTTCGAATGAGCCCAACGAGACGACTGTGCCGCTCGATCCCAAGAACTGGGAGATCATCACCGACGCCATGGCCGATGTGGTAAATCCCGGCGGCACGGCGGCGCTGTCGCATCTGCAGAACATCGATTTTGCAGGCAAAACGGGCAGCGCGCAAACCATCAGCAACGCTTTAAAGGCCAAGCTGGGCGCTGCCGGCAAGGCAAACTTTAAAGACAACGGCTGGTTTGTGGGAGTAGAACCACGACGTAATCCGGAAATTGTTGTCTGCACGCTGCTCGAAGAAGGCGAGCATGGATACCTCGCCGCCCGCACCGCAGCGAAAGTGATCAAAGCCTTTGTGGATAAGCAGCACCGGCTGCCGCCAAAGCTAGCGGATAAGCCGAAGAACGAGAAGAAAGTCGAAATTGGCGCGGTGTGGACAGTGCCCGATTCCGACGACGATACCAATAAGCTGCAGAGCGGACGTTTCTTCCTGGATGTAGCGAAGAAGCCGCCGGTTGCGGCGATGACTGCGCCGGGAATGCAATGAAGCAGTCAGCAATTAGCGGTCAGCAATTAGCCTCAGCATTTAGCCCTTCCGGAGGTTTGCTGGCTGAATGCTGACTGCTGAGTGCTAATTGCTCAAGCGAGAACTGAGAACTGATGTCACGCTACGTCTCATACCGCGACTTCGACTGGCTGCTGCTGGCCTTTGTGCTCATTATTTGCGGCCTCGGCGTGATGGAGATTCAGAGCGCCACGATCCACACCAAGTTCGCCGGGTCGCATATCAGGCAGGTGTACTGGGTGGTGGGCGGCGTGGGCGCGATGTTTCTCATGAGCCTGATCAACTACCAGGCGCTGCTGGATAAAATTCACTGGTTTTATATTGCCGGTGTCGGGTCGCTGATGGCCGTGATGCTCTTCGGCCAGAAATATCTCGGGGCGCGCCGGTGGATCAAAATGCCCGGGGGCCAGCACTTCCAGCCTTCGGAATGGGTCAAGCTGATCCTGATTTTGGCCGTGGCAAAGTACTTCTCCGAGTTGCAACAGCGCGATCTGTCCTGGTCGGATTTCATGAAGGCGGGCGCGATCGTCGGCATCCCCATGCTGATGGTGCTGGCGCAGCCCGATCTCGGCACATCTCTAACCTACATTCCCATCGCCATCATGGGACTGTTTCTCGGCGGGCTGCACTGGAAGCAGGCTGCGGTAGTTCTGCTTCTCGGCGGTTTGTGTATGCCTTTGGCCTGGCATCATTTAAAGGATTATCAGAAAGCCCGCCTGGTCAGCTTCCGTGAACCGGATGCGGATCCTAAGGGCGCGGGGTATCAAGTTACGCAATCCCTCATTGCAGTCGGTTCCGGAGGCCTTTGGGGGGGCAAAGGCTCGCAAACACACGGCGCTTTTCTTCCGGTGCCGCAGACCGACTTCATTTTCGCGGCGTTCGCCGAAGAGCACGGATTCGTAGGCGCTCTGGGAGTTCTGCTGCTATACTTCATAGTGCTGATGCGTTTGACCCAGAACGCGCAAACGGCGCCCGACCGCGCTGGAACGTTCCTGGTGATGGGCGTGGTGGCTGTGCTTAGCTTCCATATCCTGGTCAATGTCGGCATGGTGGTCGGTTTTATGCCGGTCACCGGAATACCCCTGCCGCTGATGAGCTACGGGGGATCTTCCGTCCTATTCATGTTCCTGGCGCTGGGATTGGTAATGAACGTAAGGATGCGCCGATTTGTGAATTAACGGAGGCAGTTTTGCTTCACGAGTACCCGGTTGAAGCCTGGTTCTCGAAACAGTTGCAATAGAGCAAGTTGCTGCGCCAGGGGCGCAGCCCCGAAAAAATATCGATCGCCCTCGCGTAAAGAGGGCATTTGCCGGCCAATCGAGCAGTCGAAGGCCGGGCAGGATTAAAGCGGCGCTGCCGGGCAGGGAACGGCCCCCCGATTGAAGTCAGTTTGCTGATTTCATCAGGAAGTGCGGTCACAAACCCCGGCAACCGATAAAGCGACTTAGTGCGAAAGATTCCCAAGCTTGAGCAACGGATGCGGCAGGGAGCACAACTCCCAAGCCCCAACCGTCCCCCGTCAGGGGGCAGTCTCGCCAGCCTTGATCCTCCCGTAACCTTGCTGACTCCGCGCCGGTAATTCCCGCCAATGGCGGGAGCGGAGTGTCCATGAACAAAGAGTTATTTGTCTCTTCCACCCCTCACGAAACCAAAGTGGGCCTGGTAGAAGACGACCTGCTCGCCGAGGTTTACCTTGAGCGCGAAAACGAATACACCTTAGCCGGTTCCATTTATAAAGGGCGCGTCACGCGCGTTCTTCCCGGCATGCAGTCGGCATTTGTCGACATCGGCTTGGAGCGCGATGCGTTCCTCTATGTTTCCGACTTTATGGAGTTGGAAGAGCATGACGAGGATTTGACCGACGTTATCCCTGCCGGGCGGCCGGTTTACGATTCGCGACCTCAGCCCGTACAAACTCAGGGTTCTGCGGAACCGGCTGAAACAGATCAGGCTCACGGTGAGGGCTCACACGAATTTGCTCAAGAGCAAGAGGCTACTCAAGAGCCGGATCATGGAGAAGAGGGTCAGTTATCGGCGGGCGTGACTTCTGCTCCGGAAGCGGTTCCCGGTGCAGATTCTCAAAACCGGGATCGTGGCGGCTTTCGCAATAGCCGCCGCCGCCGTCGCGGCGGGCGGCGAGATGGACGAGAGGGCCGGAGTGAAGGCCGCAGTGAATCTCGCACCGACTCGCACGACCGCAGTTCCGAGACGCGCTTCGCACGGCCTGCCACAGAGAGCGTGCCTCCGCGGGCGCCCGAGCCGGCTCGCCCGCAACAATTCGGGCCGCCCGCCGGATACGAGCCCATTCTGCTGCCTGGCGAGTCCATATCAAAATATCAGCGCATGGCGCGTCCAGCGGTGCCGGAGCCGGTACAGCAGCAGTTGTCCGAACATTCGGAAATGGATTCGAGTCATGTTCCTGAGACGGACTTTACGCCGGTGGCAGCAACCTTCGCGGAGGACAAGCCCGTTTTTGGCGAAGTTCAGGTTACTGCACAAAGCGAGGGTCAAGATGTAGCGTCCGCGCCATCGCAGGGAAACGAACGTCAGAACCCCGAAGACAAAGAAAACTCTTTCAACCGGCACGAAGAAATCGAGACGTCCGCATCAACCACCACCGACTGGAATCGTGAATTTCGACGAGACGATAACGTCTTCGCCGCCAGTGCGCCCGCGAGAACGTCCGAGACTGAGGAAGAATCGGTCCACCAAGAATCTTCTACGGAGCCTGTGACGCAGGAGGCTGTCGAAGCAGAACATCAGCAGTCCACGCGAATCGATTCCAGTGATGTTTACACTCCGCACTTCGCTACACCAGGAACAATCGAAGAAGAGACTATCGACGACGACGAAGCCGAGACCCTTTCTTACAAAGAATCTTCCGACGAAGGTTATGACGAGTTCGAGGAGGAAACCCACGCGGCGGGCCAGGCACCCTCTGAGCATGGCGAACATTTAGACGGCGACGCCCGCGAAGTCGTTTCCGAGATTCACATGTCGGCCCTTGCCGAAACTGGCGGAGTGCCCACGGCAGATGCTAGTCAGGCCGAAGGTGAAGATGATTCCGAAGAACTGGAACTGGAGGAGGCGCAAGCCGAAGCTGAGGCCCTTGTCGAAGCCGAAGCTCGCGGCAACGGCACGGTCGATGCCCGCGTAGAAGTTCGTGCGCCATCGACGACGGCAGGTTACACGCAGCGTGCGCCGCGTCCGGCTCCCGGTTTTGACCGGCGCAATCCCCGCGGACGCCGCGGAGGGCGCCGTTTCCGGCCCCAATCGCAGGACGTTCCCAAGATCAGCGAATTGCTCAAGGAAGGCCAGGAGATTCTCGTTCAGATTGCCAAGGAACCGATTGGTAAAAAAGGCGCGCGCATCACCAGTCACATCGCACTGCCGGGACGATTTCTGGTCTACATGCCCACGGTCAATCACACTGGCGTTTCGCGCAAGATTGCATCCGACGAAGAACGGCAGCGCCTCAAGCGCATCGTCATGAGCGAGCGTGATAACGGACACGGCGGCTTCATCGTTCGCACCGCCGCACAGAGCGCCAGCGAAGAAGAGTTGCGCGCCGACATCCGTTTTTTGAAGGGCTTATGGAACGACATCAAGACACGCTCTGAAAGCTCCAAGCCTCCGGCGCTGATCTATCACGATCTCAATGTCGTCGAGCGCGTGCTGCGCGATCAGGTCACCTCCGACTTCTCAGTGATCTGGGTCGATACCGAACCCGAGTACGAACGCATTCTTCGCTTTTTCAATCGCTTTCAGCCCGCGCTGATCAAGCGCGTCAAGCTCTACACCAAGGAGACACCGCTGTTTGAGCAATTCAACCTCGCCGAAGAGATGAACAAAGCGCTTAAGTCGAAAGTGTGGCTGAAGAGCGGCGGCTACATCGTCATCAATCAGACTGAAGCGCTGGTTGCCATCGACATCAACACCGGCAAATACGTTGGCAAGACAGCGCGGCTTGAAGACACCATCGTCAAGACCAACGTCGATGCCATCAAAGAGATTGTGCGTCAGATTCGCTTGCGCGATCTGGGCGGCATCATCATCATCGACTTCATCGATATGGATGAGCGCCGCAATCGCCAGCGCGTGATGCAGGCCCTGGAAGAAGAACTGCGGCATGATCGCGCCCCGTCGAAGGTTTTGCAATTTAACGATTTCGGCTTGGTCGCTATCACCCGCAAGCGCGTCAAGCAATCGCTCGAACGCACCATTGGCGCGCCATGTCCTTACTGCCAATCGACGGGCTACGTGAAATCCGTAACCACGATTTGCAACGAAATCTACGTCGAGATGCGCAAGATCGCCAAGCATCTGGAGCACGAGGACGTGATGCTGCGCGTGAATCCGGACATCGCCAAGGAATTGAAATCCACCAACGGGCGTCTGCTGAACGAAATGGAAGAGCTGACCAAGCGCACGATCATCGTGAAGAGCGATCCCGCGCTGCACCAGGAGCAATTCGATATCAACTAGGTTGGAGCGGGCGCGGCGTTCTCAACTGCACCCGCCTGGTTCAGCAACGGTAACTACTACTGTTGCTGCTGCTCGTGGTCGATGCGGGAATGCCCCCGGGCAAGAACGGGTCTCGATTGAATGATGATGGCCGGCGCGAGTTGTGGGGGCGCTGGAGTATCCGACGGACTCACAACCACGGCTACGCTGAGTTCGCTCTGCGCTTCGCCCTTGTAGACTCCGCGGGTTGGCGGCACGTCGGTATAGTCGCGGCCGATGGCTACGCGGATATGGCGATCGGTTCCGATTAGGTTGTTCGTGGGATCGAACGCCACCCAACCCAGACCCGGCACCAGAGCCTCCGCCCACGCGTGGGACGCTCCTTCCAGGGACCGGTCTTTTTTTTCTTCTTCTCTGCCGGCATCGCGGTGATACATATAACCGCTTACGTAGCGGCAAGGGATTCCCAACCGGCGCACCAAGGCAATCATGATGTGAGCAAAGTCCTGGCAGACGCCCTGCCTCGTTCGCAAGGCTTCGTCGATGGGCGAATCGACTTTGGTGCTGTTGGGAACGTAGGCGAACAACTGGTAGATCGTTTCATTGATCCCGGTCAAAAACTCCAGAATATTTCCGCACCGTTGGCAACGGAGTTCGGCGGCCAGTTGCTTGAGCAATTCGGTAGATTGAACAAACTCACTCGGAGTTAACATGTCCCAATAGTCGCCACTCGCGACTAGAGCGTCCAGGTCGGTCCAGTCTCCCGCATCCGCCGCGCAAGGAGTCACCGAAGCTTGCACATCGACCGTGGATTGCGCGATAACTCGAACCTCCGAATGTCTTCCCGCAATATCGAAATGATGCACCATATTGCCGGTGAAATCGGTGTATTGCATGATATTGGCGGCGGGGCGGACATCGAGTTGAAAGCTCAGGCAGCGCTGCTGTGCTTCGCTCCGCGGCTGCAGGCGTACTTCCATCACGCTCTCGCGAACCGCAGGCTGGTAACGGAAAGTCGTTGTGTGCCGGACGGAATAGATCATCGGAAGTTTTCCATTCACCTATGCCACCAAAGCCGATTCGACAGGATAATCAAAGTAGATCTGATGGATCGCGTCGTGGGCCTGAGAACACTGCCAGCGGATGCTGTCCACGTAAGCGATGGACCCGGATGCCAGAATTTCTTCGATTTGGCTGAAGCTGAGAGTGGCCCGCATCCTGCCAGCCAGTCGTGAAGGCTGCGCGGCTTTTCGCTCAGTCAGCTCGCCGATCGCATCGAGAGCGGCATTTACTCTTTCGACAGAAAAGCGCACCGAATGTGGGAAATCGGGATTGAGCAATAAGAACTCGGCCACCCGCATGGGGCGCAACTCCGCAGTATAAGTCTTGCAGTAAGCCTCAAACGCCGCACAGGACTTCAGCAGTCCCACCCACTCCAGATATTCTTCACTCTCCACCGCCTGATCGGTCGGGTAAGGCAAGTGGGTGAAGTGCGTGCCGATCAACCGGGCCAGCGCGTCGGTGCGCTCCACAAAGCGGCCGAGCTGAATATATTGCCAGCCCTCGCCGTGGGACATGGTGGAATCGGTTACTCCTTGAAACAAATGCGCGCCATCCTGCACGGCGCGAAAGAAAAGGTAGGAATGCAGAAGCCATGCCTCGCTCGATGTGGTGCTGTTCACTTGCAGATAAAGCCGGTTGAGCTGCTCCCACATCTCCGTGCTGCATTGTTCACGGACCTGCCTCAGATTTTCGCGGGCCGCCGCTACGCACGAAAGGATAGAGGACGAATTCGCGCGATCCAGAGTCAGGATGTGAGTAAGAGTCGCTGCATCAATTTTTCCTCCGTCAGGCACAGGAACCTGAGAGGCTTCGAGAAGCCGCAGCCAGCGCGCAGAACCTTCCAGTGGAGACTGATCCAGACGCAGTTGCATGTCCACATCCAGCAGGCGCGCAGTGTGCTCGGCGCGCTCCAAATAGCGGCTCATCCAGTAAAGACTGTCGGCCACACGCGAGAGCATAGTAGTGCTCCGGGAATTGTTCATGCCCGCAACACCCACGTATCCTTGCTGCCGCCGCCCTGCGAAGAATTAACTATCAGCGATCCCTGGCGCAACGCGACTCGCGTCAGCCCTCCGGGCACCAGCGTGACATTCTCGCCGTAGAGAATATAGGGACGTAGATCCACATGACGGGCCTGCACTTCGCCATCGAGAAAACATGGAGCGCGAGAAAGCCCGAGAGTCGGCTGTGCGATGTAGTTGCGCGGCTCAGCTTTGATTTTCTGGCGGAACTCCTCCCGCTGCTCCTTCGTGCTGTGTGGGCCGATCAGCATGCCGTAGCCGCCGGACTCGCCCACCGCTTTAACGACCAACTGATCCATATGTTCAAGCACGTAGCTGCGCTGCGATTTGTCGCTGAGCAGATAGGTTTGCACGTTCGCGAGGATGGGGTCTTCTCCCAGGTAGTAATGGATGATGGCGGGTACGTAGGTGTAGATAGCCTTATCGTCGGCAACGCCGGTGCCGATCGCGTTGGCCAGCGCCACGTTGCCAGCGCGGTAGGCGTTGAACAGTCCTGGCACGCCCAAACCTGAACCCCGGCGGAAACAGAGGGGGTCGAGATAGTCGTCATCCACGCGTCGATAAATGACATCGACACGCCGCAAGCCCGATGTGGTACGCATGTAAACGACATTGTCGTGGACCAGCAGATCGCGTCCCTCGACCAGTTCAATCCCCATCTGTTGCGCGAGGAACGTGTGCTCGAAATAAGCGGAGTTGAAGACTCCGGGAGTCAACAGCACTACGGTTGGTTCGTGCCGGGCAGCCGAACTTGGTGGAGATAGCGCGCGTAATGTCGCCAGCAGCGCTTGGGCGTAGTGATCGACAGGGCAGACGCCATAATCGTGGAAGAGAGTAGGGAACACTCGCTTGAGCACTTTGCGGTTGGCCAGCATGTAAGAGACTCCGCTGGGGACGCGCAGATTGTCTTCCAGCACGGCGAAGCTGCCGTCCGGAACCCGAACCAGGTCGGTGCCGCAGATGCTGACGTAAATGCCGCGAGGCACGGCCAAGCCCCGCATCTCGCGGCGGAAGTGGCGGCAGCTGTAGACTAACTCTCTTGGAACGATCCCGTCGGCCAGAATTCTGCCCTGATGGTAAATATCCTCGAGAAAAAGATTCAGAGCGGCAATGCGCTGGGTCAGTCCATTTTCGATCTTGCGCCATTCATTGTTGGGGATGATGCGGGGAAGAAGATCGTTCGGGAAGACGCGTTCCGTGCCTTCGTCGTTGCCATAGACGGTGAAGGTTATGCCTTGATGCAGGAATGACAGGTCGGCGGCCTGCTGGCTCTTGCGCAATTCCTCGGGAGGAAGTTCCAGCAGAGTCTGAAACAATGCCTGATAATGCGGACGCGGAACTCCGGGCGCAGCAAACATCTCGTCATAAACCATATCGAATTGGTAGTTTCGAAAAGGAGGACGAGACAATGCACGGGTGGTTTCGGGGAAGGGTGTTCGCCTCGCTACACTACGGATTCGCGTGTGGATATGCTGCACTCTAGGACTGTAGGGGGCTATGGTAAGTGAGTCCAATCAAAATTAGTCATGACGAGGATTTGAATTTCGTGTCGCACCATGGCCGCGTAGCCAGCGTCAGCAAGGAAACATTTGATGTCGAACTCAAGGTGAGTTGCTGGACGGCAGAATTATTTCGGGAACGCTTACCAACCCGGTAGAAGTGTCGGAACGTAACTGTGCCGATCTGACTCTGGCGCATTGCGGCGGGCCGGTGCGCCACCAAATCCTGCCCAGAGAGTTTCACCGGAAATTATTTTCCGCTGCTGCTGGCGCTGGCGACCTTGACTGCATGAGAGTTGGCCGCGTACCGTGCGATACCTTTATACAGCGCTTCCGCGATCTGTTCACGGTAGCCGTCGCTGCGCAGTCTCTGCTCGTCAGTGGGGCTGCTCACAAACGAAACTTCAGCCAGAATTCCGGGCATCGCGGTTTCGGTCAGGACGACGAAACCGGCTTCTTTGATGCCACGGTCGCGCAAGCCGGGATTCTCGACGGATAACGCGCCATAGAGAGACCGCTGCACACTGGCCGCCAGCCGTCGCGATTGCTCGATGCGCTCGTGCAGGTCGGCGGCTGAAAGCGTTGCCGTAGCCGGGGTTGGAATCGCGACAGAACTCGCGCGCGTTTCCCTGTCTTTATCTCTAGTGCTAGGCGCGGAAAAGAAGTTGGTGTAGTACGTCTCGACACCACGCGCTGACGGCAGATCGCTGTAATTGGCGTGCACGGACACGAACAAATCCGCTTGCGCTTGATTCGCGATCTCAGCCCGCTCGTCTAATGGAATGTAGTTGTCATCCTGGCGAGTGTAGAGCACGTCCATTCCCAGGCGGCTTTCGAGCAATTTGCCAAGCCGCTGGGCGACCTCGAGCACAACGTCTTTTTCCAGCAGGCCGCGGCGCCCGACCGTGCCCAAATCCCATCCCCCGTGGCCGGCATCGACCACGATGCGCATCTTGGGGACGCGCGCCCGCAGTTGCAAGTCTTCTTTGCTGGGCGGCGGAACGATGATCGCGAGAGCGTTTTTCTCGGCGTCGGCCGTGTCAGGGAACAGGTTCACCGCGCCTTTGGGATTCGATCCAATCTTGCGCACCTCGACGACCAGGCGATAAGGATTCGTTTCCAGGCTGACAGAGAAATTGGAGTTACCGCGAGTCTCAAGAACCACGCGCGTCATGCCCGGCAGAGGCTGCGCCACGCGTATGCGATTCAGCAGGGCATCGCCGATCTCAATGCTTGTGGCGGCGACTTCAGGCGCCAGCACCGTATCGTGCAGATCAAAGTAAATGCGGTCGGGCGAGGTCAGGCGGTGCGCTTCATATTGCACCTGATCCTGCAAATCCAGCACGACCGTGCTTGAGTCGGCGGAAGACCAGTGGCGGATTCCGGTGACACGCGGGAATTTTGAAAGTTCCTGCGGGTTAGCGGAGCTTGCGTTCTGCGGCGCGGGATCGGAAAGGTCGTCACTCTTGGCGTTGGTGTCCGACGCGGTTTTGGCGTTTGTTCCGGCCGGTATAGCTGGCGCTGGCGACGAGGGACGAGCGGTTCCAGTGGAAACGCCTCCGCCGGAGGTGCTCGACGTTGATCTCGCCGAGCCGCTGATCGCGCCGTCCGGTTGAACATTCTTGATCTTCCACCAGATGACGGCGGCTACGATGGCCGCGATTACCACCAGCGCCAGGACCAGCAAAACGCCGGGGCGCTTGTGGGCAGGCACATCTTCTCCCACACTGCGATTGGGCCTATCGTGATTCCCGCCTGCATCGTTCTCCGGAACGTCAGGCCGCGTTTCGTGCGTGATTGAGCTAGCAACATCCTTGGCAGCGGGGGAGTCAACTGCAAGAACAGACTTAGGCTCGGCCGCCTCCACAACAGCAGGAGTCGCCGGAGTTTCGATCGCGTCCGGCACAACAGCCGTGGGTTTTTTTTCGGGAAGAGGTTCTTGTGCCGACTGTTGGCGCACTACGGCGGACTCCAACTTTGCCGACGCGGCCTCCGCAGATTCCGCAAAGCGATCTTCATCTTCCGGTTTCAACGCGCCCAGGACCAGTTCGGCGAGCAAGCTCAGGCTGCGAATATCCGTGTCGTTGAATCCAAAGGGCTCGGTGGAAAAGGCTTCCAGCAGGCCAATTACTCGCCGGCGTCCGCAGAGCGGAACTGCAACCATTGACCTCGCGCCCAAGGCGCGGCAGGCTGTTGTGTTTACTCGGGGATCGGATTCAGTATCATCGCAGCGCACGATTTGCGCGGTGCGAAAACAGGCGCCGGAAAAGGCGGAATCGCGATCGATTCGCGCACCTACATCCGGCTTGATGGTTCCGGCGGAGGCACGCAGAACAATTTCACTATTTTCGGCGAGCGCAATCGCTATTCCATTCGCGCCCGTGATGGCGACAGCCCGTTCCGCCACCAGTTGCAATACTTCGTCCAGGACAAGGTGTTCGCCTTGCTCGAACTCGAACGAACGCACGCCCGGCTCCGAGCCATTTTTCCCTTCCGCCAGACGTAATGCCAAAGAGCGCCGCCGCCGGACTTGCTCATGCAGGGCCGAAAATGCCAGCAGTCCTTGTAACGCGTCTTGCCGGGAAGGAACAGAGTCGTCAGACGTGGATGAGCTATTGGAGAAATTAGCGCCGTGCGGCCACGCAGAAATACCGGCACCCGGTAACTGTCCGGTTATCTCAGCCTGCGGTTTGGAGGGCGTAGTCGCCATTCGGTTCCCATGCCCAGGTTCAACGAATCCGGTTGCCCAAATTCATGTGACCACCGGGCAAATCCCCTGTCAATTAGCTACTTAGCCTAATACGCGGGAGTAAAACCAGCATCCCAGCGTGGAGTCTGTCTCATTGGGCAAGCGGCCTGCCGTGACTAGGGTTCACTACTAAGTTATCGGGCTTTCGCCTGAGTTTCAATGTCCGGCTACTTCCTACGGAGCATGACCTTTCGTGATACTCCCTTCAAGGCCTGCATCCTAGGAATCGTCTTGCCAGAACCAGCCAAGACACTGAGAGAAGAGCAGAATCAAGCACTAAAATTTCTGTTCAGGGTCCACAACGGCAATTTTTGCGGAATGACTATGCAGGTTGTGCCATTTGCCGTAAAACGTTTGCGATCGCAACCCAGGCACTCACTCCGCACGCTGACATATGTCTCTCTCGATGACGCCAATGGCGGAATCGTTCGCAACCTGAATCACAAGGGCCTGGCGGTTCAGACCGTTGCTCCTCTGCGGCCTGGCCAGCGGGTGCGTGTTCGCTTTGAGCTGCGCTACCCGAGACTCCCGGTCGAGGCACGGGGAGAGGTATCGTGGGCGGATTCTTCTGGCCAGTCTGGAATTCACTTTATCGATCTTTCTCCGAAAAAGATCAGGCAACTCAACGAGTGGATCTTTGGCGATCTCCTCGAATCCGTTCCGCCCCACTTGCCGCACTCTGGCGGCTTATTTGAAATTCCCTGCGGTGCTGCGCAAGCCGGACCTGCCGATGGGTTGCGCATGTCTTCTCAATCGTGCACACCGATCCAGTTCGATGACTCCATTTCGCCGTCGTTTTCCGCTAACGCAGCGGGAGACTCGATTACCCATACGCTCGATCTGGATTGGTTGTCCCGTCCGCTCTCTGGAACCATGCTGGCCCTGGCGATTGATACTCTGATCGTCTTTGCCGCAATGCTCCTGTTTTTTCTCGTCTTCTTCTCAGTGAGCAGCGAACTTCCCGAATGGCCGATAAATATCGGTTTAGGAATCGCAACGGCAATTTTCGTCGCAGCCTTCTATTGGGGATTTTTCAATGCGATGGCAGGGACAACGCTGGGCGCCAGTCTGGCGCGACTCGCAGATACGGATTTCGACGGAAACGCGAAAGGCGAAAAGTCGATCCGCTTTCGCTGAGCTGAGCGGCTTTCATTTCTAAGAGGCGAACTTGGGCAGCTTTCAGTTCGCAAAATATTGCTGCGCCAGCCAGACCTGGAGCAAATGGCGTTGCGGCGGCGTGAGTTCCACGAAACGAATCCCTACATTGCCCAGCTTGTCCTGCCATGCCACCTGGCCTTGGGCTTTCAACACAGACTTGGCTCCCGGCAATTCAAACGACACTTGTAATGGTTTCATGGAACCGACGGGAGCGTCGGTACTAACTTGCAATCCGCCCTGGCTAAGATTGATGAGGCGCCCCTCGATCCGTTCCTGCCCGCTCCAGCGCAATGAGACCGGTACTTCAACACCCGCGCGGTGATAGCGGAGTCTTCCGTCGAGAATCATATTGCGAGCCGCCGATAATGTGCGCACGGCCTGTTCCACGGAAATCGGTTTCTCAAAAGCGAATATCGCGCCCGTGTCATCCAAAGTGCTCTTGGACTTCGGCCCGCCCATGATTACCAGGGGAACCGTGCTGGCCCGCTTCTGGTCGCGGTGCAATTCGCGCAGGAATTGACCGGTTCCGGTGAGATCGCAATCGACGATGAGCGCGTCGATCTTCGATTTATTCAAACGGCTCAGAGCGTTCTGCGGCTCGCTTTCCACTTCCACATTCATGTGCAGACCGCCAAGGATGCATTCCAGAACACTCACTTCTTGCCAGTCACGCGAAACCACCATCGAAGAAAGGGTCATGAGTCCACTCTAGCGGCGTCCGTAATCGCGCCGTAGATAACCAACGTAACGTGGGCACGAGGTTTCAAAGTTTAAAAGGGGTTGAGCCGCAAGTTTGGCCTGGGAAACTTCGAAACTCTGAAACCTTGAAACTTTGAATCCGAGTGGCAGCAAGCTTAGCGCGATACGGCGAGAGTGGTCCTGTACCAATCCACCGTCCGTTTAAGCCCTTCCTTGAAAGCGATTTGTGGACGATAGCCGAGCAGAGTTTCGGCCCTTGAAATATCAGCCAGAGAATGCTTGATGTCACCGCCGCGCTCCGCAGCATATTTGGGTTCACCTGCAAAAGAGGTCAACCGCTGCAGCAACTTGAATGTTTGATTCAACGAGATGCGCTCGCCTGTGGCCACGTTGAAAACTTTCCCGGCAGCGTTTTCGCGGGGCGCGCCACAGGCCAGGAGATTGGCCTGAACTACATTGTCGATGTAGGTAAAGTCGCGGCTTTGTTCGCCATCGCCGTAGATCGTGGGCCGCTGGCCGGCGAGCATGTGCGAGATGAACTTGGCGAGCACGCCGGAATACGGAGACGAAGGATCCTGCCGCGGCCCAAATACGTTGAAATAACGCAACGCTACGGTTTCAAGCTGGTAGCAGCGGTAGAACGAAACCATGTAGTGCTCGCTTGCCAACTTTGCCACGGCGTATGGCGAAATAGGATCGGGCGTCATGCCTTCGTGTTTGGGTAGCGTCGGAGTGTCGCCGTAGACTGAGGACGACGCGGCGTAGATTACTCGCTTCACTCTCGCGTCGCGGGCGGCCACTAGAACGTTGACGGTGCCGTCGACATTTGCATGATTGCTTCCAACCGGATCAAGGACGGATTTTGGGACTGAAGGAATCGCCGCCTGGTGCAGAACGTAGTCAACGCCCTCGCACGCTCTGTGCATTGCCTGGAGATCGATGATGCTGCTTTCATGAAAATCTATTCGATCCAAAATCTCCGCTAGGTTTTCGCGCCGGCCCGTGGCAAAGTTATCGATTCCGCGGACGCTTTCTCCGCGCGCCAGCAGAGCCCGGGCCAGTGACGATCCTATGAATCCGCCAACTCCAGTAATCAGGTAAAGCGCCATGATCTATTCATCATAGCGAATGATTCGCTCGCATGATTATGGAGGGAGTCGCAATTGTTCTCAGCATTTCCTTCAGCCGCGCGCGGTCCTGCTCCGTCATCTGCGTAAAAGCGATCCCCATACCCAGGTAGGGATACGAGACGCGAACGGTTCCCTGAACCTGGATGCGAAGGTTGTGCGCGTCAATTTTTACAAGCAATATGGCGCCCACGGGATAAGCCGTAGCCGCTTCCACGTAGCAGCCGTGCAGGCTGATGTCCGTACACCTGGCCCAGATGCGAACGTCGCGGCCTTGCTCGCGAATCTCGACGCTGCCCTCGCATTTGTAGCGTGGACTTCGGCGTTTTTCCGCGGCAGGGAGAATTCCACTGTTAGAACTGGCGGACGTATTGGGTCCTGGCGCCGCACTGTCAGTGATTCGTGCCGAAGCCGTCGCAGCCGCAGCGTTTGTACTTGTTCCCCGCCTCAGTGCTGCCAGGTAAGCGCCGCCGTCAGGTTCTTGAGACATAATTCACTCGCATTAGAGATGGTTTAGCCGCAGCCGTAATGTGCCTGCCTTGCCAGGCAGAGCTCCGCTCCTGTGCTAAATATCGGAAAGTTTATGCCAGGGAATTAGGCGGCGAGCCGATGAGGAAATGAAGATAAATGCCTTCTAATCGGAGTAGATTACGTGGGTCTGGAATTCAGGTCGCCGCAACCCGCTGCGCCGCGAGCCGAATTTCCTTCCACAGTTCCGCTCGGCCCGTCCCGCTCGTAGCCGAGTAAGGCAGCAGCAGCGCGCTGGGATGCTCCTGAGACAAGACCTTCAAAGAGTTACGGAGTTGATTGTTCGAAAGACGGTCGCTCTTGGTCGCCACCACCACAAAGTTTCGTTGCGAAGCTTGAAGAAAATCCAGAAGCTGGCGGTCGCTCTCTTGCGGTGGAACATTGACATCGATCAGAGCGATGCAGAGCGCCAGCGTGGGACGATCCTGCAAATAGGGATCGATAAACTTCGGCCATTCCGAGGAAATCTCGCGCGAAAGTTTCGCATAACCGTAGCCGGGCAGATCGGAGAAGATCATCTCGGGACGGGGTTGGCCGGCAAATCGAATCTCGAAAAAATTTATCCCGCGAGTGCGTCCGGGAGTCGAACTGGTACGGGCAATCTTGGTCCCAACCAGCGAATTGATAAGGCTGGATTTGCCGACGTTGGAGCGGCCGAGAAAGGCGATTTCCGGCAGATCGGGAGCGGGGAAGTGCGCGACATCGGTGGCCGCTGCCAGGAAGCGAGAAAGAACTCTCATGCTCCAGTTTGCTATGGAGTGCGGAAATTGGCAAGCGGAGCGGTTAGCGCGGCGTCTCGCGGCGGAACTGCTTGCTTAACGTCAGCGCCTGATGCTGATACGACGATCCAATATTTGTGCCGTAGATCTTATTCGGCCGTGACAGGAGCGGCATATAGTTCAGCCGTCCCACAAGCTGCCCGTGCTCAATCAGGAACGGCACTTCATGCGCCCGGACTTCAAGCACCGCACGCGTTCCTTTAATCTCACCAGACCCCCATCCAAAGCCGGGATCGAAAAACCCGGCATAGTGAATGCGGAACTCGCCGTCGGAGGGGTCGAAAGGAACCATTTCCGCACCGTAGTCGGGCGGGACGCGCACCCGCTCTCTGGAAGCAAGAATATAGAAGTCCCCGGGCTCTAGAATCAGATTCTTGTGCGCGTTCTGATGGCGAACCTCCCAAAATTCCTCCGTCGGATAGAAATCTATACGGTCGAGCTCGATAGCCGGAGCGTAGCGCTTTGCCTTGTAAGCGACGATTTCTCCACCCTCTGTTGCTTCCAGATTCACAGTGATACGCAGACCCCGGTGCAGTCGCGCCTTACCGGGACCGACTTCCTCGTCCATGTAGACCAAAGGTTCCTCTTGATCCAGTTCCCTGATCGTGCGATCACCTGAGACAGGGTTGCCTTGGACAAACCGTAGCTGACTTAGCCTCATTCCCGCTCGAATTCCGACGGTAAATGTTCTGGAAACAACTTCGGCGTACAGTTTGCCTTTGTATCCTGAAGGGACGCGATCGAACTCGGACCCGTAATCCGTGATGAGGCGCGTGAAAATATCCAGGCGACCGGTGGTGCTCTTGGGATTTGCTTTGGCCCAAAGATTATCCGGAAGACTTAACTCTTCTAGCAGTGGAACAATGTAAACGCAGTCTTTCTCAAAAACTGCGGAGCCGGTCAGGTCCACCCGCGTCATTCTTAGTTCTTTAATCTTAGCTTCGACGGTACTATTCGGGCCCGGCAGGAAGCTCGCGCGCACCCTGTGAGCGATGTCCCCTAAACGCAGGTCAAGGCTCGCGGGCTGAATATGATCGTGAACAACAGCAGGCCGGGCGCTGACATTTCCGCGCGCAATAAGGTTGGCGATCTCCTGGGAGGGCAGTATTCCTGTTGTTCTGGACTGCCCCTCTTCAATTGGCAGATCCAACCCGTTCTCGAAAGTAATCTGACTTTGGTTAGATGTTGACATCTTCGTATTTCCGGTTCCTCATCTCACGCCCGGCACCACTAAACCGTTGGACGAAAATACTCCTGCGGAGCGAACTCGCATCCATGATTCTAAGTGTTGCATGAACCTTGCCTAACGATGTGGGTGATTGTACATCCACATATGCACGAGAAGCTCGGTTATGACGACTCCAAGGCCTATTAGGGCCGTGACGAGCACGGAAAGGCCAGGCCTTGCTTCGAACTTGTCCAGCCAACCTGGAAACACTCCAGTGGACGCCCGCCCCTCTATTCTTTTTCCGGATCCCGTATAAGGCTTAACTCCGGACCCGACGCTATGCACCACAAGGGCGCACAATGGTTGCCCTTGGTGAAGAGTGATTTCTTTTTGTCCAAGATTAAATACCGTAATTACAAGGGGAGCGTGATATCCGGGATCGACCTTGGAAAGGGTATTAGAAACGCCGTCCTGCAGAAGACCTACCTTGGGGACGATGTACCCAAACATGGATTGGGGGAGCCAGACCTCTTCTTCCGTTTCTATCAAAACAGCTCCCCTTGGTAAAAGCTTAATCGATCCTTTTTCTGCGAGGGTGCGGCGTTCTCCCATCTCCCTGTGGTCCCGGTACGCCCTGCCAATTCGGAGATCATAGCTCGCGTTGGGCTGATCATCTCTCAATTGGCTCTTGTCAAAGTTCAAGATCAGCAGCGCGTTTCCGTCTCGTTTGAACTGATCTTCCTTTTGTACGACCGTTGGGTTGGGTCCATTAACTACCAAAGGGACGACGGACATCTCAAACGCCTCCGGGGAGCTAAGAGGATCGGAAAGATCACAGGGCCCGTCAGCCGCTTCGAGCGGCTGATTCGCTTCAGAGTCACTGCGCTACTGATGCGTTGCAGGACCATCTCCAGTGCTGGAAGTCAGAGGTGCGATCGGCTGCGCCGTTACGTCTTCGCTGAACGAAGGCAGAGGCGATTCCAGCGCAATCTGCAGCACCTGATCCATGGTCTCGACGAAGTGCAGCTTCATGGCGTTGCGCAGATTTTCCGGCACTTCGGCGACGTCTTTCTCATTGTCCTTGGGCAAAATCACTTCAAATAGGCCGGCGCGATGCGCAGCCAACAGTTTTTCCTTGAGTCCGCCAATAGGCAACACCTTTCCGCGCAGCGTGATCTCTCCAGTCATAGCTAGATCTCGCCGGACGGGAATTTTGCTCAGCGCGCTGGAAATGGCGGTTGCAATCGTGATGCCCGCCGAGGGACCGTCTTTGGGAATCGCGCCTTCCGGCACATGCACATGCAAATCGAGGTTGCGGTAGAAATCGCGGTTCAAGCCGAGACGGTGAGCCCGTGAACGTACATAGGACATCGCCGCCTGCGCCGATTCCTGCATCACGTCGCCGAGCTTGCCGGTCAGCGTCAGCTTGCCTTTGCCATCGACGACAGTTGCTTCCGTGCTGAGGATCGATCCGCCAACTTCGGTCCACGCCAACCCTGTAACGAGGCCGACTTCGCTCTTTTCATGCGCCAGTGTGTCGCGGAACTTAATGACTCCGAGGAAGTCATTGACGTTCTCACCCGTAACCAGAACGGTATAGTTCGGACCTTCCTTTACCACCTTGCGCGCCACCTTGCGACACACATTTCCAATTTCGCGCTCCAGATTGCGGACACCCGCTTCGCGCGTATAGGAGCGAATCAATCCCGTGATCGCATCATCGGTAAACTTGACGTTCTTCTCCGACAGGCCCGCAGCCAGCATCTGCTTCTTGACCAGAAACTGCTTGGCGATCTCAACTTTTTCCTGCTCGGTGTAGCCGTGCAGCCGCAGCACTTCCATGCGGTCCTGCAGGGCGGGCGGAATCGTGTGCATCACGTTGGCTGTGGCTACGAAGAAAACCTGCGACAGGTCGTATTCGACGTCGAGGTAGTGATCCACGAACATGAAGTTCTGTTCCGGATCGAGCACCTCGAGCAGCGCCGCGGACGGATCGCCGCGAAAATCCATCGACATCTTGTCGACTTCATCCAGCATGAAGACTGGATTCTTCGTTCCCGCCTTCTTCATCATCTGGATGATCTGGCCCGGCAACGCGCCAATATAAGTGCGCCGGTGGCCGCGAATCTCCGCTTCGTCGCGCACGCCGCCCAGCGACATGCGCACGAACTTGCGTCCGGTGGCCTTGGCGATCGACATGCCAAGAGAGGTCTTGCCTACTCCCGGCGGTCCGACAAAGCACAGAATCGATCCCTTGGGATTTTTCACCAACTGCCGCACGGCAAGAAATTCGAGGATGCGCTCCTTGATCTTCTCCAGGCCATAATGATCTTCGTTCAGAACCTTTTCCGCACGCGAGATATTTCGGATTTCCTTGGAGCGCTTCTTCCACGGCACGGCCAGCAGCCAATCCAGATAGTTGCGGGAGACCGTCGATTCCGCCGACATGGGCGGCATGGCTTCCAGTTTCTTCAGTTCCTGGACCGCCTTGTCCTTCACATCCTTTGGCATGCCTGCGGCTTCGATCTTTTTCTTCAACTCGTCGAACTCGCTCTTCTCGCCGCGGCCCAGTTCCTTTTGAATGGCCTTGATCTTTTCGTTGAGGTAATACTCTTTCTGCGCCTTTTCCATCTGCCGCTTCACGCGCGACTGAATGGTGCGGTCCACGTTCAGCTTTTCGATCTCGATATCGAGCACGTCGGCGATTCGCGTCAGCCGTTCGGCGGGATCGAAAATCTCCAGCAGTTCCTGCTTTTCTTCTATCGAGAGCTGCAAGTTTGCCGAGATCACATCGGTCAGCTTGGCCGGATCTTCCATGCGCACGGCCGAAATCATGGTCTCGTAGTTCAATGCCTGGCACAGCTTCACGTATTGCTCGAACAATGAAGTCACGCGCTGCATGGCCGCTTCGACCTGCGGATTCATCTCGGTGGGATAGCGTGCCACGCGCACCGTTGCCTGCATGAAGCCTTCATTGTCGGTGACCTGCAGAATCTTGCCGCGCTCAATACCCTCGACCAGAACTTTAATGTTGCCGTCCGGCAGCTTCAGGCTCTGCACGATGTTGACGATCGTGCCCACCTGATAAATCTCGTTGGCCTTAGGTTCATCGATGGAGGCATCGTGCTGGGTCGCAAGAAAAATCTTCTTATCCGCCGCGAGAGCCTCTTCCAGCGCATGCACGCTGGACTCCCGGCCCACGACAAACGGCGTCATCATGAAGGGAAAGATGACCACGTCGCGGATGGGCATCATGGGCAGCTTCTTGCTTTCGAATTTTTCCTTGGATGTGGTCACTGAATCTCCCGGGATTTAAAGTGTTGCACCCACCGGCAACTATCCTGCTTTTTCCATCATGGCCAGAGAAGCGCTGCGCTTCTCCACCATCTCTCGCGTCACTTCAAATTCTTTTAACTTTTTCTGACTCGGGAGATTGAACATCAGGTCCAGCATAAGCTCTTCCAGAATCATACGCAGGCCGCGGGCGCCTACTTTGCGCGCCATGGCCTGCCGCGCGACCGCCCGCAAGGCGTCATCACTGAACTTCAATCGGACATTCTCGAACTCGAACAACCGCTGATACTGCTTGATGATCGCATTCTTCGGACGGGTCAGGATTTCGATCAATGCGAATTCGTCAAGGTCTTCCAACATCCCAACCACCGGTAACCGGCCCACAAATTCGGGGATCAATCCGAACTTGATCAGATCTTCCGGCTGAATCTCGCTCAGCAGTTCATAGTTGCGCTTACGGGCCGCGCCCTCATCTTTTTCCGCAGTCTCGCCGCTGCGGAAGCCCAGCGACTTCTTGCCCACGCGCCGGCCAATAATTTTCTCCAGTCCCACAAATGCGCCGCCGCAAATGAACAAAATGTTGGTCGTATCCACCGGCGTGAATTCCTGGTGCGGATGCTTGCGTCCGCCCTGCGGTGGAACGTTGGCAATCGTTCCCTCCAGAATCTTCAGCAGAGCCTGCTGTACGCCTTCGCCCGAAACGTCGCGCGTGATGGAAGGATTCTCATCCTTGCGCCCGATCTTATCGACTTCATCAATGTAGATAATTCCCGTCTGGGCGCGGCTGACATCGCCATCGGCCGCCTGCAACAGCTTGAGGATAATATTTTCGACATCCTCGCCAACGTACCCGGCTTCGGTCAAAGTCGTCGCATCGACAATAGCGAAGGGCACATCGAGCATGCGCGCCAAAGTTTGCGCCAACAGCGTTTTTCCCGTCCCTGTCGGACCGATCAGCATGATGTTCGATTTGGCCAGTTCCACGCCGTCGCCGGTTTTTTGCCGGTTCATGAAGATGCGCTTGTAGTGGTTGTAAACGGCGACCGCCAGCTTCTTCTTTGTCTGCTCCTGGCCGATGACGTACTCGTCGAGGAAGGTCTTTACTTCCTGCGGCTTAGGCAGTTGATTGGGAGCTGCGGCTGCGGGAGTCGCGGTGCGGTCGTCTTCTAGAATGGAATTGCAAACTGCGACGCACTCGTCGCAAATATAAGCGCGCGGATAATCGCTGGGCGAGGAGATCAGCTTGGCTACAGCGTCCTGCGATTTGTGGCAGAACGAACAGCGCAGTATCTCATCGGTGCCTGTCCTGTTTTTCACTCGGCGTGACTCCTTAGCCTTCGCGGTACGACCGCGCCTCGTTCAGGCGCGAAGGCCGATCATACCGCTTTTCCCGTCTTATAGATGATATCGTCGATGATTCCATATTCCTTTGCCTGCTGCGCGTTCATAATGAAATCGCGCTCCACATCTTTTTCCACTTTGTCCAGCTTTTGCCCGCTATGCTTCGACAATAACTGGTTTGTAATCTCTCTCATGCGCAGAATCTCTCGCGCATGAATGTCGATGTCCGTAGCCTGACCCGATAATCCTCCCATCGAAGGCTGATGGATTAGAATTCTCGAATTCGGCAGCGCGTTTCTTTTCTTCGGCTCGCCTGCCGACAGCAGCAACGCCGCCATCGAGGCGGCCTGACCGACGCACAGCGTCATCACGTCGTTCTTCACGTACTGCATGGTGTCGTAAATCGCCATGCCCGCCGTGATCGATCCGCCGGGAGAGTTAATGTAAAGCTGGATGTCTTTCTCCGGATCTTCCTGGGCCAAGAACAACATCTGGGCAATCACTAGGTTGGCGATGTTGTCGTCAATCGGCGTGCCTATGAAAATGATGTTATCGCGGAGCAGCCGGGAATAGATGTCGTAGGCGCGTTCGC